>Ga0209506_1000574_pt1 | contig 47505 bp, 46 predicted proteins | sample AD_JPNHG2_MetaG_FD_184409 | JGI IMG/M metagenome (GOLD analysis project Ga0209506, IMG submission 184409) | Active sludge microbial communities of municipal wastewater-treating anaerobic digesters from Japan - AD_JPNHG2_MetaG (SPAdes) (version 2) | ecosystem: Engineered > Bioreactor > Anaerobic...
TGCTGCTGTCGCTCTTCAAGGGCTAGCCCAACAATCCATACCATAGAGAAGAAAGTGAGGATGACCGATGCACAGAACGCCTCTTCCGTTTGCACTGCCGCAGCTCAAGCCCGGCCTGTCCAGGACGATGCAGAAGACCGTGACGGAGCCCGACATCCTGGATTTCGGTCGGGGCAAGCTCACGGAGCTCGTGGCCACGCCGACCATGTCGGCGCTGATGATCGAGGCCTCCATCGGCGTGATCGACCCGATGCTGCCGGAGGAGTACTGCACGATCGGCACCGCGACCTCGGTGACCTACCTCAATGCGACCTTCATCGGGATGACCCTCACCGTGGTGGCGACGCTGGCGGAGGTCGACGGGAGGCATCTGGCCTTCGAGGTCATGGCCTTCGACGAGCTGGGCCAGGTGGCCCGGGGCCGGCACGAGCGCCACATCGTCCATGCCGGGCACTTCATGCAGTCGGCCCGCAAGCGCTGCGAGGCCGTCCAGGCAAAGGTCAAGTAAAGGGGCGGCAGGACGAGATCGACCTGCTGCAGGGAAGGGCGACGAAGTACACGGTTTCCAGGCATCCGGACCCGTTCACGATCCCCCCGGGGGAGAGCTGGAAGGCCCTGGACGAGCCGGACGGTCGTTCTCTCCACCGGGGTCGATGCCGGGGAGCACCGACCGGGTCGAACGATGCTCTTTTACAAAGGGGACGCCGTGGGTTATGATATCGAGCCCACCGCCGGGGCGTCGCCCCGGCGAAATTCCGATCCGGGCCCGGTGATTCCATGACGCGCTCTGATGCCGTGCGGGACTTGAAAATCGGTCGACGCTGGGTCCTGTTTGCCTCCGTTTCAGTCCTCTTCGGGTTTTCGATGTTCTACCGGTCCGCGATCGCCGTCCTGGCGCCGGACCTCCTGCGCGACGTTCCCATGGACGTCGGCACCCTGGGACTCGTGTCGGCGGCCTTCTTCTACGCCTACGGTCTGTTCCAGATCCCCGGGGGGCTGCTGCTCGACCGGTTCGACCCGGCGAGGGTCATGACGGCGTTCTACGGCTCCGCCCTGGCCGGGGTGATCCTCTTTTCGATCGCCGACTCGCCGGGGGTCATGGTCTTGGGCCGGCTGCTGACAGGGGCCGGCATGGCCTGCGGGTTCATCGGCGCCCTGAAGATCCTCTCCCTCAAGTTTCCGCCCGACCGGTTCGCCACCCTCTCCGGCATCGTCGTCTCCGTGGGCAACGTGGGCATCGTCTTCGCCACGACGCCTCTCGTCCTGTGGGCCCAGGGCCTGGGGTGGCGAACGACCTTCGGGCTCGTGGGGCTCTTCCACCTGGTGCTGGTCCTGGCGTTTTTCTGTTCCTGGCGGGACGGGCAGGGAAACGGCCGCCGGGCGATGCACGGCAGCGGCGCCGTCCCCGGGGGGATGATGCGGGGGCTCCTCCTGGCCCTGCAGGACCGCCAGGTCCGGCTCATCTCCGCATCCGCCTTCATCCGCTACGGGATCCTGGCGGCCGTCCAGGGTCTCTGGGGAGGGCCCTACCTGATGGACGTGATGGGCTGCTCCCCCGTGACGGCGGGCAACCTGCTCTTTCTTCTCACGCTGGGGGTCGTGATCGGCAATCCCGCGAGCGGGTTCCTGTCGGACCGCATCGTCAAGAAAAGAAAAGGGATCGTGGTCATTGCCCTGGCGGGGTACTCGCTTACCCTTGCCGCCATGGCCTTCGTTCCCGTCGGCGCGCCGCTCTGGGTCCTGGCCTGCCTCTTTTCGCTCTTCGGCCTTTTCGCCGGCACCGGGAGCCTTCCCTATGCCCACCTGAAGGAACTCACGCCGCCGGAGCGCTCGGCGACCGCCCTGACGGTTCTCAACTTTTCCGCCATCCTCGGGGCCGGCGTGTTCATGCAGGGCCTGGGGCTGCTCATCGAGACCCTGCACCCCCGGTCCGCGCTGAGCATCGAGGGGTTCCGCGACGCCTTTCTGGCCTGCGCCGCCTGCATGGGCGCGGCTGCCCTTCTCTACGCCTCGACCCGGGAAAGCCGTATGGGGACGAGGGAGTCCGAATGACGATCCCGTCGGGGCATTCCCTCAGCGACCCGTCGCGATCACCTGCTCGAACCAGCGGAAGGTCTCCTCGTCGGCGATGCCCAGCTTGCGGGCCGCATCGGGGGTGAAGGTGGCCCAGAGCCCCGCGGCGCGGGTGCAGATCTCGCCCGCCTCGTTGGTGATGATCCCCTCGGCCGTCGCCTCCCGCTCGCTCAGGACCTCCAGGATCCTTCCCTCCACTTTGAATTCCCGGCCGATCGGCACGGGCTTGCGGTACTCGATCGTGATCGACTTGGTGAGGATGAAGCGCCCGAGCCGGTAGATCATGGCGCGTCCCATGATCTCGTCGAGGGCCGTGAAGAGGATGCCGCCGTGGACCAGGTTGCTCCAGCCGCACAGGTGCGGCGGCACGGTGATCCAGGAGGCCACCGTCTCTCCGTTGGTGTAGAACTGCATCCGCAGCCCCTGGGGGTTGGCGGGGCCGCAGCCGAAGCAGTGGTGGTCTTCGCGGTTGGGCAGCAGGGTGTAGCCGTTTCTGTCCATGGGCCGTTCTTCTTTCCCTCCGGGAAATCACGTCCCGCCGGCGAGGGCGGGTGTTGTCGGCGGCGGGCGCCGGTTCTTCGTGCCCTGCTCGTAGGCGTAGGCGATGGCGATCAGCAACCCCTCCGTCCAGGGCCGTCCGAGAAACTCGATCCCCACGGGCACGCCGATCGCGGCCGTTTCGGTGGGCCTCGTGAACCCGCCGGGCACGACGATGGACGGGAAGCCCGTCACGGAGCCGAGGCTGCCGTTGCGCTCGACCTGGCTGTCGCCCACGGGGACGACGGGCCGCTTCTGGTGCGGAAAGACGAGGGCGTCGAGCGCGTGCTCGGCCATGAGCGCCATGACGCGCCCCTGGAGCTTCGCGCGCCTGGCGAGCCGCTCGAAGTAGCCCGCGTCTCGCTTCAGGGACATGGCCTCCCTGATATTCTTCTCGATGCCGGGGTGGTATTTGCCCGAGGCGATGATCTGCTCGAGGGACGTCACGGGCGTCTTGGCCCGGGGATCGCCCAGGTAGGAGTCCAGGTCGGGCCGCAGGTCGTAGAGGTGGACGCTGATGTCGGAGACGATTTGGCCCGAGTCCAGGTCCGGCGTGTCGAGCTCGATCATCGCGGCGCCCAGACGCCTGCAGTCCGTGATCGCCCTGCGGGTCACGGCGTTGACGTCCCCGTGGATGGGCTGGGTGCCGAAGAAGCTCCGGAGGATGCCGATGCGCTTGCCCCGCAGGCCGTCCTTTCTGAGATGCCGGGTGTAGTCCCTCTCGACGCGCCCGATGCACCAGGCCGTGGCGGGATCGCCGGGGTCGTAGCCCGCAAGCGCGTTGAGCATCGTCGCGGCGTCCGCGACGGTCCTGGCCATGGGCCCCGCGGCGTCCTGCGTGAGGGAGTAGGGGATGATCCCGTCGCGGCTCACGAGCCCGATCGTCGGGCGGATGCCCACGAGGCTGCAGGCCGAGGCGGGGGAACGGATGGAGTTCACCGTGTCCGTGCCGATGCCGAGGATGGCGTAACCGGCCGCCAGGCCCGCCCCCGTGCCGCCGCTCGAGCCGCCGGGGGTGCGGGTGAGGTCGTAGGGGTTGAGGGTCTGCCCCAGGATGGAGCTGACCGTCTCGCCCCACACGGCGAATTCGTGCAGGTTCGCCTTGGCAAGGAGGACGGCACCCGCGTCGCGCAGCCTTTTCGTGATCGTGGCGTCACGGGGGGGGACGTAACCCTCGAGACTTCTCGATCCGCCCGTCGTGGGCATGTCCTTCGTGTTGACGTTGTCCTTGAGCAGGACGGGGATGCCGTGGAGCGGTCCCGCGGGGCCGGTTTTGCGGAACCTGGCATCGAGCGCGGCGGCTTCCTTCAGGGCGTTGGGGTTGACGGTGATGACGGCGTTGAGCCTCGGTCCCTTTCGGTCGCAGGCCTCGATCCGCTCGAGGGACATCCCGACGAGCTTCCGCACCGTGAGCGCTCCGGACCGGAGGGCCCGCCGGACACCGGCAACCGTGGCTTCCTCGAGATTGAACGTCGCCATGGTTACGCCTTTCCGGGCAGGATCATCTGGGTGCAGCGGAACAGGGCGATGTCGCGCCCCGTCTTCTCGTCCCACACGCGGGCGTCCCAGACCATGGTGCGCCGCCCGATGTGGGCGGGCCTCCCCTCGCAGAGGATGGCGCCGTCGCGGGTGGTACCGAGGAAGTTGGTCTTGAGCTCGATCGTGGTGAATCCCCCCGAGCCCTCGGGGAGGTTGACGATGGTGGCAAAGCCGCACACCGTGTCGGCCAGCGCGATGACGGAGGCCGCGTGCAGGTAGTCGTTGGGGGCCAGGTGGCGTTTCTGGACCGCCATGCGGGCCGTGACGCGGTCCTTCGACACCGAGGTGAGCGTGAAGCCCAGCAGGGCCGGGAGATACCCCTCGCTCTTGCGGTTCATGAGGGCGGCCAGCTCCCCGGGCGGGAGGTCTCTCCAGTTCTTCGGCTTCTCCGTGTAGTCGGCCATGGGATGTAAGGTAGGGGATTGCGGGGCTCAAGTCAAGGCGGCAAACAGCCGGGGCTGCAAAGGCCCGATTCGCCTTGCAGACGGCATTTCGCGAGGGGTCGATCCCCGTCAATCATCATCAATAATCAGGCCTGACCCCGTCATCCAGGGGACCGGCTGCGAAAGCCGGCCCCCCGCCGGTTACTTCAGGTAGCCGGGCAGGTCCTTGTCGTCCTTGCCCTTGAAGCTGCAGGCGCCGATCGGGCAGGTCTTGCAGGGGCCCTTGACGCCGGGCAGGGCCGGCTCGCCCTTGATCTTCGACTCGATGAACTCGACGCACTTGTTTACCTCGTCGTCGGGGCCCTCGACGATGAGCGTCACTGAGCCTTCCGCCCCGCCCCAGCCGCCGGAGGCGAAGTGAACGGCCGCCACGTCGAAGAGGGCCTCCAGGGCGTCGATCTCCGTGAAGGGCCGACCGTCGGCGACACAGGCCAGGCCGGCCTTGCAGCCGATCGATTTGCCGATGACCATCGTGCCGCCGTATCGCGCCGCCTCCTCCACCGAGGGGATGAGCTTCTCGAGGCCCACCGCGTAGATGATCTCCAGGCCGCGGGCCTTCATGCCCATGTAGAACGACCCCATGGTGCCCCCGGCCGGGTTGACCATGATGACGCCCACGTTGCCGAAGGCATCGAGCGCGTTGCCGCCCTTGATGACGATGTCCCCCGGGCCCAGCTTGTCCGCCACGGTGGTCGGCTCGACGGGCAGGATTTCCCCCTTGTGGAGCGTGATGGGCCTGGCGCGCTCCCCGGCGTCGAGCACGCAGAGCACGCCCCGGATGGTCTGGCCGGCGAGGTAGCGCTCCTTGTCCACCTTCTGCCCGAGGATCTCCTCGAGGCAGTAGGCCGTCGTGGAGCCCCGGCTCACGAGGAGGTAGCCGTTCTTCTTCGCGTTCTGCACCTCGGGCAGGGCCGCGATGCCCTTCCCGATGAGCCGCTTCGATTCCGCCGGTGTGAGTGTGAACAGAGCCTGCATCGCTGAAACTCCTTTCCTGCGTTTTGTGCCATGAGGGAAACGGGCCGGGGTGACCGGGCCCGATGGGTTGAAACCCTTTCTACCACAATTCGACGCGGGCGGACAGGCGGAAGTTGGGCGCGCTGCCGCCCGCGGCCCGACCGTCGATTATCCGTTGCACGCAGGCTCCCTTTTCTGCTACGTTGACGCCCGGCAGTTTGAACCCCGTCCCCGAAGGAGGGGGTCCTGAAAGGGAGGATCGCCGGGAGGGTTCAAGGCTGCCGCCTCCTTCCACCCCACGCATCATAGAGGAAGATATTTCGATCGTTTTTGCGAGGCAATGAACTTCTTAGCCTCCCCGGCATCTTTTTTCTTTGTGTGTGCCAAAATGGCACCATGCTTGCATTGATCACGGGAAAACATCAACGCTCGGGATCGAGCCGGGTTTTCACGTGGGACACGGATCCGTAAACCGAATCACAGAGCCTTTGAAATCAGGTATTCCATGCCGAAAAGAGCTGGACTAGCAGCCCTTGTCATAACCCTCGTTCTTGTCACCCTGCCGTTTCCTGTCTTTGCCGCCTCTGCGGAATCTGCCCCTTCGACGGACCCCGCGGTCCAGGCAAGGGAGCACTACCGGGAAGCCCTGCAGAGGATCCAGGCCGGCCGGAACGACGAGGCGATCCCCCTGCTGGAGAAGGCCCTGAGGGTCCTGCCCGACGACCGTCACCTCCAGGCCGACTACGCCCTGTGCCTCGTCTGGACGGGGGCGTACCAGAAGGCCGTCGAGTTCTACGCCCCCCGCGAGAAGGACCTCCGCGAGATCCGCTACCTTCCCCGCCACATGGCCAGGGCCTATTACGAGATGAGGGCATACCCGAAGGCGCTCGAGCTCTACCGGCTCGGGCTATCCTACGACCGGTCGGATGACGAGGCCTTCAAGGGCGTCGTCTACACGCAGATGCGCATGGGTGACGGCGCGGGGGCCTACGCCACATGGCTCGAGGCGAAAGAGGGCGGCCGGGTATCGGCCTCGGCGCTCGAGGCCGTCAAGGTGGCCCTGCTGGAGCAGTACGGCGCAAGCCTCGAGGCCCTCGCGGTCGCAAAGGGAGGCCGCGTGGGCCGGCCGGATCAGCTCCAGTCCCTCGAGCTGGACCGCGCCGTGACGAAACTGCGGTGGGGGCTCGTCGACGAGGCGATCGCGGAGATCGAGGCGATCCTGGAGAAGGACCCCGGCAATCTCCGGGCCCGCGGCGACTACATCGTCGCCCTCCGGCAGAAGGACCGGATGCGCGACGCCCTTCGGCAGTTCGACCTCTACCGCGCCTCCGGCCGGCCCGTGCCCTGGTGGGTCAACCAGGCCGTGGCCGACGCGTACCTCTACCTTCGCAGACCGGAGGAGGCGGAAATCTTCTACAGGAAGGTCCTCGAGGCCGACCCCGACCAGTTCGCAGCCACGATGGGGCTCTTCTCCGTCTACTCCGATACGCGGCGGTGGACCGAAGCCTCGGAAACCCTCGATCGGCTCCAGGCCATCGTCGAGAAGCAGAAGAAGGCCCTGGCCTGGAACGAGTCGGTCCTGGCGAAGCAGCGCGCGCTAGCGGATTCCAACAGCCTGATCACGACCCGCGGCTGGTTCCTTCTCTACCGGGACAAGCTTCGCGAAGGCCAGGCCTACTTCGAGCACTACCTGGCCGAGGCGGCCTCCGAGACGGGCCTGCGGTCGGGCCTGGCCCACGCCTATCTCTGGCGCAACCAGCCCCGGCGGGCCCTCGAGCAGTTCGAGATCAACCGCAGCCTCGACCCGCAGGACTTCCGCAGCCTCACGGGCCTGGGCTGGACGCTCAACACCCTGAACTACAAGCGAGAGGCGCGGGCGCTGGCCGACGAGCTGCATCAGAAATACCCGACGAATCTCACGGTCTCCGATCTCCGGGAGACGTTGAGGGTCGAGGACATGTGGCGCCTGCAGCCCGAGTTTCGCTTCGTCAGGGAGTTCGACGGCGCCACGGAGTACTGGGCATCCCTGCTGCTCGAGAAGCCGATCACCCCGCTCTTCAGCCTCTATGCCCAGATCCTGCGGGAGGAGGCCTGGGCGGACGAGGACGACGGGACGACCAACCGGCAGGACTGGGACCGCTTCGGCCTCGGGTTCCGCTGGATTGTCCTGCCGCAGCTCATCTGGTGGCAGTCGGTGAGCCTCGACTACACCCGGGGCGACGACGTCGGCATCGACACGCGCCTCTTCTGGTGGCCCACGGACCCGCTGCGCATCACGACGGGCTTCAACACGTTCAGCCTGAGCGTGCCCATCCGGGCCAGGGCCCGGGGGATCACGGCCGACAGCGCCTATGTCGACGTCCTCTGGCTCGAGAGCGACCTGCGCGAGTACGGCGCCGCCGTGGGCGCCCAGTGGTTCTCCGACGACAACGTCTACGTCTCCGGGACGGCGCGCTACGACCAGAACGTCTACCACAGCCCCGACCTGAAGGTCCGGGCGGGCCTCGCCCTGGGGTTCGGCACCTACTCCAGGCAGGACGTGGACTACTACAGCCCGGAGTACGAGTGGAGCGCCCTTCTGACCTCGGCCGTCCAGTGGGTCAACCACATCCGCTACGAGAAGAAGTGGACCTCCGCCGTCTACCTGCGCGCGGGCTTGAGCGGCGAGAACAACTACAGCACCTACCCCGTGGCGGGCATCACCTTCGAGCAGGTCTACGTCCACTCGAAGACCTTCAACGTCACGGGCAACGTTTCCTACGATCTCAGGGTCTACGATGGGGATTACACGCATGTGGTCGGGGCCTATGTCACACTCAACTGGTACTTTTAACATGGCGAAGGGCTTAAGGCGTAAGGCAAGAGGCATGGGCAAAGACCGAATCGCCCTGGTCGCCCTGGCGGTCATGTTCATTGCCGTGACGCCTGCCGCAGCGGCGGAGCCGTTCATCACGCTGACCTACCACGACATCCCCGAGACGCCCGTCGAGAAGGACGACATCTCGCAGAAGGACTTCATCAACCAGATCGAGTACCTGCGAAGCCACGGGTTTTCCTTTGTGAGCCCGGCGGACATCCTGGCGGCCTCGCGGGGCGCCAGGCCGCTGCCCGAAAAGGCCGTTCTCATCACCTTCGACGACGCCTACGAGAGCTTCTACCGGTTCGTCTACCCGGCCCTGCGCCTCTACAACATCCCCGCGGTGCTCTCCGTCGTCACCTCCTGGATCGACAACCCCGAGACGTCGGCCTACAAGACGAAGCGCTTCATGAGCTGGGCGCAGATCCGCGAGGTGGCCGACTCGGGCCTCGTGACGGTGGCATCCCACAGCTCCCGACTGCATCGGATGCTGCAGGTCAACCCCGTGGGCAACATCGAGCCGGCGCCGGCGGCGTTCCTGTATTTCCCTGAAACAGGGCGCTACGAGACGGAGGCCGAGTTCCGCGCCCGCATCCGCGAGGACCTGGCCGCGAGCATCGACACGCTATCGGCACGGCTGGGCCGCAGGCCCACGATCCTGACCTGGCCCTACGGCAGCTACAACGAGATCGGCGTCGAGGAGGCCAGGAAGCTCGGCTTCGAGATGCTGCTGACCCTCAACGAGGGATACTCGCAGGTCGGCAGGCTCGACCGCGTCAACCGCTATTACATGGAGGCCCAGCTCGACTGGCTCGAGTCCTTCAAGGCCGCCATGTCGCGCGGCATGCGCGAGGGGTACCGCATCAGGGGCGTCCAGGTCGACCTCGACCTCATCGTCAGCAGGAACTCCATGGAGGAGAGCAACCGCAACCTGGGGTTGCTGCTCGACCGGCTCGTGCAGATGGGCGTGAACACCGTGTTCCTCCAGGGCTTCAGCGACAGGGACGCCACGGGCAACGTGAAGTCCCTCTACTTTGCCAACTCGGTGCTCCCCGTCGACCTCGATTTCCTCAGCCATGCCGTGAACCGCATCCGCTCGCGGGAGATGAAGGTCTTCGTCTGGATGCCGGCGCTGGCCTACGAGCTGCCCGATGCGGCGCTCAACGAGGAGCTCAAGGTCCGGGAATGGAAGGGCGGCAAGCCCGGGGTCACCTCGTCGTGGTACCGCCGGCTCTCCCCCTTCGACCCCCGAAGCCTGGAGGCGGCGAGGAGGATCTTCGCCGACCTGGCGGCCCGCGTGCAGTTCGACGGGATCCTGGTCCAGGACGATGCCTACCTGGCCGAGACGGAGGACTTCCACCCCGCCGCCGTCGAGGCCTTCCGCAGGCGACACGGCGTATCCCCCGATCCGGAGACGCTGAGGGCGGACAAGGAGCTCAACTCGAAGTGGGTCGCCTTCAAAACGGAGGCCCTCGACCGCCACGTCGACGAGCTCGTCAAGACCGTCCGGACCTACCGTCCCGGCGCGGCCGTCGCCCGAAACCTCTACAGCTCCGTCGTCACGAACCCCGAGGCGACACGGTGGTTCGCCCAGGACCTGAAGCGTTACCTCGAGCGATACGACTACACGGTCCTCATGGCCTACGCCGCCATGGAGGGCAGGAAGGACCGGCGGGCCTGGTATCGCGAGCTCTTCCGTGCGGCCGGGGGCGAAAAGACCGCCGACCGGCTGGTCTTCAAGCTGCAGGCCTACGACTGGAAGACGGGGGCGTGGCTGGGCGACGCGGCGCTCAGGGACGACCTCACGTTCCTGCTCGCCCTGGGCGCACGGCACGTGGCCTACTACCCCGACAACGTGTTCCTCAACAGACCCGATGCCGACACGGTCGCCGTGATCCTCTCGGCCCGGGACGAGGTGAAGCGGACGGAGTCTCCGCCGGAGATCGCGCCGGAGGGGGCTCTCGAGAGGCTGTTCAGGAAGCTGTTCAGCCCCAACCCGTAACCGACCCCGAACAGGAAAGCCGGCGGGACGGGACCCTGCAGCCCCCCGCCCCCGACGGGAACAGGATATGTCGATCTACGAGATCATCGGGCTCTTCGTCTTCCTCTACCCGCTCTACATGAGCATCGTGTGGATGATCGGGGGCATCCTCTTCAGCCTGCGCCGCGAGGGCAAGGCGGAGCCGCGGCTGGAGGTCTGCCCCTATTTCACCGTCATCGTCCCCGGCCACAACGAGGAGCAGGTCATCGAGGAGACGGTCCTCAACCTCAAGGACCTCAACTACCCGAACTACGAGGTCATCGTCGTCAACGACGGCAGCACCGACGCCACCCGGGAGATCCTCGACCGTCTCGTGGCGGAACACTCGAGCTGGCTGCGGGTCATCCACCTGGAGCCCAACAGCGGAAAGTCCAAGGCCCTCAACGCGGGCATCCTGGTGAGCCGGGGCGAGTTCATCCTCACGATCGACGCCGACTGCCTCGTCGACAAGGACGTGCTCAAGTGGATGGCCCATCACCTGGTGAACTTCCCCCGCGTGGGGGCCGTCACGGGCAACCCGCGCGTGCGCAACCGCACGTCGCTTCTCGCGAAGATCCAGGTCGGCGAGTACTCCAACATCATCGGCCTCATCAAGCGCACCCAGCGCATCCTCGGGAAGGTCCTCACCGTCTCCGGCGTGATCGCCGCCTACCGCAAGAGCGCCGTCATCGAGTGCGGCCTCTTCGACAGCGACACCGTCACCGAGGACATTGACATCACCTGGAAGCTCCAGCGCAAGTTCTGGGACATCCGCTACGAGCCCCGGGCCCTGTGCTGGATCCTCGTCCCCGAGACCCTCAAGGGTCTCTGGCGCCAGCGGGTGCGCTGGGCCCAGGGCGGCGTGGAGGTGCTGCGCAAGCATCTCGACATCTGGAAGGACCACCGGCACCGCCGCCTCGTCCCGGTGTACATCGAATACGTCCTGGGCATCCTGTGGGCCCACACCTTCATGGCCATGGTGTTCCTCTGGCTCTTCTTCGTCGTCATGGACGGCGTTTGCCGCTATGCCCAGGTGCCGGTCTGTGAGCCCGTCCTCGCGGTCTACAACCGGTTCTTTCTCGGCTGGAACCCCCTGTACCCGCGCTGGTACGGGGCCATCCTGGGCCTGGCGTGCCTGATGACCTTCCTGACGAGTTTCTTCATCGACCTGCGCTATGAGAACCGGGCCTTCGTCAAGTACTACTTCTTCGTGATCTGGTACCCCGTGGGCTACTGGATCCTGTCGTCGCTGGCGGCCATCAAGGGCGTCTACAACTTCACGTTCCGCAGCAAGGAGGTAACGGTCAGATGGAAAAGCCCGGACAGGGGCCTCCACACCCTGAAGTCTTCGTCCAGGACGAAGTGAAATCGCCCCTGCGAAAATTCATCGAGGACACCATCACCGTCGTCTGCTGGGGGATCTATCTCTACCTGCTGCTGCCGCTCTTCACCCTGGTGCTCTGGGTCTTCGGCGTCCAGACCATCTACGACCAGATCATCGGGGAGAAGGGCTACGAGGAGCTTGCCCGGCTGCTGCAGAACGGGGGCGTCACGGTGCTCGTCATCTTCCTGATCGTCTCGGGCTGGACCTACTACAACTACCTCTGGTTCCTGCGCCGGGGGGAGAGGCGCGGCGGGCAGGTGAAGATCAGCAGCGACGTGGAGATGGCGGGGATGCTCGCAACGGACAGCACGGCCATGGAGGCAATCCGCCGGTCCCACCGCCTGGAGATCCGCGTCGACGGCCCCCTGTATCGGATCAGAACCAGGGAATAACGGGCCCTCCAGCCCGGTCCCATGCCCCGGCCGGTTCGGGTTTCTACTCCCTGAGTCGCTGCCGGAAGACGTCGGCGATCTCTCTTGTCTCGTCGCTTTTCCTGCCGTAACAGTCGAGGACCTTCTGGTTCAGCTCTGCGAAATTCACGGGCTTCACGAGGTACCCCTCGATGCCGAATTTCGCGCAGGCCAGGACATCCTCCTTCGAATCGAGGCTGCTGACCACGATGAGGGCCGTCGTCGAATCCTCCCTGCGGATTTCCCTGAGCAGGTTGTAGCCGCTCTTGCAGGGCAGCATGAGATCCGTGATGACGATGTCCGGTTTGAACTCCCGGTATTGCTTGGAGGCGACCTCCCCGTCCTCCGCGAAGGCTTTCTCGAAGACCCGGTCCGATAGCCGGTTTTCGTACAGCTTCCGCTCGACCTTGTTGTCCTCGACGATCAGGATCTTCAGCTTCTCCGGGACCCCCGGCTTCGTGCCCGCCACAATCGGGTTGAGGATGGACAGGAACTCGTCCGGCGTGAAGGGCTTCTGGATGTAATCCGCGGCGCCCAGTTTCATGCACTCGACGGCGAGCCTCACGTCGGCCATGCCCGTGACCATCAGGCAGACCGTGCGCGGTGTCCTTTCCCGGAACTTCTTGAGGAGATCCTTCCCGTTCATCCCGGGCATGTTGACGTCGATGAGCGCGAGATCGAAGACCTGTCCCGACTCCAGCGCCTCGACCGCGTTCATGGGATCCGGGTCGAGCCGGATGTTCGTGATGCCCGCCATCTGCAGGCATCGCTTCATGCTGTCCAGAAAATCCTGCTCGTCGTCGATGACGATCACGGAGTGATTCATCGCCTGCGCCCCTATTCTCCGGCTGAGAGTCGTGCGGTGTCGGTCGGCGCGGGGCCCCAGGGCAAGCGGCCGCCGTACCGCAACGATTCCTGCTCATGATTGCGGGGTTGCAAATCCCGGGCCATTCCCCGGCAGGGCAGGGGGCCGGGATGGCGGGTGCTAGAACGCCTGGATTGCGAACAGCAGCGCCGGCAGCACGAGGGCGAGCAGGGCCGTCGTGACGAACCAGCACGAGTTGGCCAGGTCGAGGTCGAGGTCGTAGACCGAGGGCGGGATGAGGGCGTTGAAGGCCACGGGCATCGACGAGAGGATCAGGACGACCTTGAGCGGCAGCCCCCCGTCGATCAAGCCGAAGCCGAGGCTCCAGGCGAGCGTCGAAGCCATCAGGGGCACGGCGGCGAACTTGATGGCCGCCACGGCGGCCGACTCCCGCAGGTAGTCTCCCACCCGGCGGAACCGCAGGGCGAGCCCCACGGAGACAAGCAGCATGAAGGCCCCCAGCGGGATGAAGACGGCGTTGACGGGGCCGTAGATGACGGGCCGCTCGAGGCCGCTCGCGTTGAGGGAGCCGCCCAGGGCGAGGGCCGTGACCGAGACGAGGATCAGCGGGTCGCGCGCAAGGCCCTTCACCCGGTCCCAGCGGCCTTCGGCCGCCGCGCTGCCGCTGTAGTGCTTCGCGATGGGAAAGCCGATGCCGTAGTAGGAGAGCTCCTCGAAGATCTTGTAGATGGGCACGAGCGCGAAGCCCGGCTCGCCCAGGTAGAGATAGCAGACGAGGGCGCCGATGGAGCCGATGTTGGTGAAGGAGCCGCAGCAGAAGAGGGACCCCGTCTTGTTCGGCGGCAGCCGCAGGAGCCTGGCCGCCCCCAGGGCGAGCACGCCGCCCGCGACGACGGCGAAGAGGCCCACGAGGGGAAGGGCCGCGAGGGCCGCATCCCGGATGCTCACGATCCAGGTGGCGCCCACGATGGCCACGGGGTTCACGAAGAGCAGCGCCGAGCGCTGGAGCCCCTTGCGCAGCGCGTCGACGGGGAGGGGCAGGCGGATGACCCCGCGGGCCGCGAGCACCTGGATCGCATAGCCCAGGAGAAGCCCCGCGAGGATGACGGCGAAGGAGGTGAGCAGCTTTGCGGCGATCATCGGTGCATGGACCCGCCGGGGAAGAATCCCGCCCGCGTCTTATACCCCGGCCGCAACGTCGACTGCAACCCCGACATGCCGGCCGGCGGGGCGGACGCAAAAAAAGGCCGGCCGAAATCCGGCCGGCCCCCTGCCGTGCGGGACAAATCCCGGGGTTCTCAGTTCGGCGAGGCCTGGACGATTCCGACCATCTCCCGCGCGTTGTCCATTTCCTTCACCAGCCGGGCCAGGGCCTCCTCGTAGTCCTGCCGGTTGAGCCCCAGGCGTTCGAGGGCCCCGTCCGCCCCGTCGTAGGCCAGTCCGTCGGCGCCCCGGCCGATGCCCAGCATGAGACAGCCCTGGTCGGCGAGGTGGACGAGCCAGGGCATCCGGCCCGTCTTGTCCTGCAGGCGGTCGGGCCGGTGGTGGAAGGCGATCGCGACCCGGATCTCCTCAGGGAATTTCCACTGCGCGGCGATCATGCCGCCCAGCGTCGCGTGGTTCATGCCGAGCACCTTCTCCTCGGCCTCGAGGAACGTGCGGGACTGCTCGGCGACGAGCTTCTTGATCTCGGCGTACTTGTCCTTCACGAACTCGCCGAGGACGATCTTCCCGATGTCGTGCAGCAGCGCGGCGGTGAAGAGGCTCGCGTCCGCGTGCCGGGAGACCCTCTCCGCCAGGATCTGCGCCAGCAGCGCCGTCCCCACGGCGTGCTCCCAGAGTTCCCTCGCCTCGGTCTCGTAGCCGGGCGTGCTCTTGAAGAAGCGCGACGTGCCGGCGGCCATGACGGCCCGCACGACGTTCTGCCGGCCGAGGTACAGGATGGCGTCGTGGACGTTGTCCACCTTGTGGCGAAGACCGAAGTAGGCCGAGTTGCACATCCGCAGGATATTGGCCGTGATCGACTGGTCGAGCCGGATCACCTCCACGAGATCCGTCAGGGACGAATCGGGGTCGTTGATGAGCCCCGTCACCCTGTGGATCGTGGCCGGAAAGGCCGGAAGCCGGGTCATGGAATTCCGGATTGCGCTCTCCAGGTTCATGCCATCTCCTCCCAGCCGCCGTCGGGCCGCTTCACGAAAGATTTTCCCGTCGCGATCTCCATCCGCACGGTCCGGTTGTGGTTGCCCCCGGTGTTCTCCGCCGTGAGCGGGATGGCGAGTCTGTCCAGGATCTGCCGGGCCGCCGCGATGTTGCCCTCGCTGATGCTACGGGAGATCCCCTGGCCCATCAGGATCGCCCCCCCGGCGAGGCGGGCCGTGAGCGACTCCCGGCGTGCCCCCTTTTGCGTGCAGCTCTCGACCAGCAGCGGGATCGCCACGTCGGCGAACATGGCCGGGTACTCCCGGGCCCGCTGCGGGTCCGACGCCGAGTCGGGCAGCATGAAGTGGGCGATGCCCCCGGTCGCGGCCCCGCGGTCGTAGAGCATGACGGCCGCCGTGGAGCCCAGCCCGTAGACGACGAGCAGGTCATCCGGGTTGTTGCTCACGGTGAAATCGGCCAGCTTGACGAGGATCTGGGACATGGGAAACCCTGTGACGGTTGATCTCCCTGAGTATGTGCATCCTTCATGCCAGCCCGGCCGCCTTTTTTCCGCTGCACCCCCTCCTTTCGAAAAGGAGGGCCGGGGAGGATTCTCCAGGCCCCGCTTCTTCCGTCGATAACCCCGTCCCCAAACGGGGTCCGTGGCTCGCAATGACACGTTCCGACAGCGTGACGGATTCTTATCGCTGCATTCGGCAATCCCTTGAACTCCGCGGGGAACTTTCTGAGCCCTCCTGTTGTCCAACGAAACAACGGCGCGGGAACACGCCGATCATCCATCCGGGGAGGTCATCATGAAAATCCTGCTATCGCTGCTTGCGGCATGCGTGATCGCGATTCCATCGGGCGCTTTCGCAACGGTGGGCAGTGCGGTGGACGTCGCCATCGTCTCCGACGGCGGCCGGTCGCTTCCCCTCTACCCGCACGCGGGCTCGCAGGCCGTGAAAAAGGCCTATGCCGAGGCGGTGCAGGGGGATCACTACCGCATCGTGGTCCGGAACAACCTCAACCGGCGGGTCGGGGTGGTGGTGGCCGTCGACGGGCGCAACATCATCTCGGGGCAGCAGTCGTGGCTGAAGCACACCGAGCGGATGTACATCCTCGAGCCTTACGCCGTCAACGAGTACTCGGGCTGGCGCACGGCGCGGGACCGGGTCCACCGCTTCTACTTCACCGACGCGCCCGACTCCTACGCCGCGGCCTTCGGCGATCAGTCCGCCATGGGGGTCATCGCCGTTGCCGTCTACCCCGAGGTTCAACGATGCAAGAGGCCGGCGGACCTTTCGGCGACGGCCCCCGGGGCCCGCCCGCAGGCCGACGCCGAGGCCAAGGCCTCCGCGCGGGGCGAGGCATCGCCGGGCACGGGCTGGGGCAGGGAGGAATACTCCCCCTCGCGCGTCGTCCGATTCGAGCCCGAACGTCGCGCCGTCGAAACGGTGCTGATCAAGTACGAGTGGCGCGAGACCCTCTGCCGCATGGGCGTCATCTCGTGCGGGCAGACCTACGGGCGCACCCCCAACCGTCTCTGGGACGATACCGGCTACGCCCCCCCGCCGCCGTTGCGGCCGTGAGAGGGATGCAGGAGCGCAGGGTCTCGAGCAGGTGGAATCAGGGGCGCGGGACGCTTTCGCGCCTTCCGTTCACCAGCAGGACGAGGCCGAGGGAGACGCCGGCCATGGCGATCCATTGCGGCGCGGTCAAATGGAGCATGACCGGCAGGTTCAGCCGGTAGAATTCAACCGTGAATCGGGCGAAGCCGGAGAGGACGAGGTAGAGCCCGATGCGAACCCCGTCGGCCGTTTCCCGATCCCGCATTTTCCAGAGGACAGCCGAGATGCAGAGGTACGCCAGCATCTCGTAGAGCTGTGTCGGGTGGACGGGAACGTCCGCCGGGTATAGGCCGTGCGGGAACGACAGGGCCCAGGGCACCGACGAAGGGACGCCGTGACAGCAGCCGGAAAGGAAGCATCCCAGCCGCCCCAGCGCGTGCCCGAGGGGAATGACGGGTGCGGCCAGATCGAAGACGTTGAGGACGGGCAGCCGCATCATCCGGAGTGCCAGGGCGGTCGCGGCGCTTCCCGCGATGAACGCACCGTACCAGGCCTGGCCGGGGAGCCTGAAAAACACCTCGACGGGGCTCAGGAGAAAGAGGTCCCACTTCTCGAGAACGTCGTACACCTTGCTGCCCAGGACCCCCGCCGGAAGCCCCACGGCCGCCAGAACCAGCCAGATGTGCTTCGGGTAATGATTCCGGACGAGCTCGCGCCGTACCAGCAGCACCGACACGGCGACGGCCGCGAGGCCGCACAGGACGTAGCTGCCGATCTCCAGCGCGTAGAGTTGAATCCTCGGGTACATGCGCCCGCCGTCTCCCGATTACCGGTGTCGGGGGTGGGCGGCGCGGGGGCAGGACGGGGATGTCCCGTCCCCGTGCCGTCTTCCCGGATCAATTGCAGTTGCCCTCCGGCGGGGCGGACTGCACCCAGGCGGGTGCATACCCCACGTTATTGCATTCGTAGGCGATCCACATGTACCCGCTCTCGCCCCATCCCGCACTCCAGGAATTCTTGATGAGCCAGGCTCCCCGGGCGTCATCCCACCCCACGAGCGTGACTCCGTGGTTGATGAACCCCACGTACTGCCACGTCACGGTGCCGTCCCCGACGGTCGGACGCGGGTTGGCGGCCGTGGGAACGGGCCATGCCGGTTGCATCGAGCCGGAGCGCCCCGCGGTGATCACATGGAAGATGTCGCCCGAGGGGGCCCGGACGAGATCATCGACGGCGTAGTTGTGCTGCGCGCGCCAAAGGCCGGCACAGGCGTTGAAAACCCCGTTCGTATAGGCCTGGAAGGCCCCGGTGACCTCGACGGCGACGGCCAGCGGCCCGTACTGACAGAGCGCCTGCTTGACGGCCGCCACGGCGGGCATGGGGTCGCTGCCCACATATCCCCAGGCGGCGGCCTTGTAGGGCCGAGGCACGTTCCGGCAGGCGCCCTTCACGGCCGTGTAGGGGTACATCACCTCCATGGCGCTCCCCGTCCCGATGAGATAATCGAAGGCCCACCAGCCGCCGGCACAGCTGTAACCCCAGGGGTTGCAGTCGAGCGTGTCCTGCTCGGCGCTGTCGATGGGCAGGTTGTTTCCGATCCAGTAGCTGCTCTCGAAGGCCGCGTGCGTGGCGAAGGCCCAGCAGCTTCCGCAGCTGCGCTGGTCCTTCACGGGGGTGACCTTGTTCAGGCTCCGCCAGTCGAAGCTGGCCGCCGAGGCCGAGCAGGCAGCCGAGACGGCCGTCATGAGCTTGGGACTCGGCCGTTTGGCGGCTTCGAGGTTCTGCTTCATGATCCGGTCCTTCAGGTCCGGCGGGGCCACGAGGCCGGTGATCTCTTCGATCCTGTAATCCATGACGCTGGTGTACCCCACCTGGAACGTGTAGGTCCTGGCCCGGATCTGATCGCGGAACCTGTCGAGCTTCGCCTTGACAGCCGGCGGCGCGGCCAGCTCCCGCTGCTGGTAGTATTCGAGCGAGCCCTGCCTGACATCCGCCTTCTGCTGGGACCAGGCCGTTCCCGGGAACAGGCCGGATATCAGCACAAAGGCGGCGAGAACCATGATCATCATATCGTGTCTCATGGGGAATCCTCCTTTGCTTCGGGACGACGGGGATGACAACCGAATTCGATGGGCCTCGTTCTGATGATTCCCCTGACCCGGGAATGGACGGTTGCCGCGCAGGGATACGTAGACAGTGGCAGCGCGCCGTGGCGGCGCTTCCGAGGGAGGGATTGCATCGCGAACCGGGGTCAGCCGCCCGCTTGCCGGTCAGGGGTGGATGGAATGAACTTGAGCGTCATGGTGCCTCCAGCGAGAAGGGAAACCCAGGGGCGATTCACTGTCGTAAAGGACTTCCCCGGGCAAAGGAAAGTGAGGAGCGGAAGAGAAAGCGAGAGGGAAAGCGAGAGAGAGGGGTTGTGCTCTGTCGGCGGACGAGGTGTCCTTCAACGGTCCGCGGTCTGCAGGGTCGGGAACCCCCGGTCACTTCGGACAGGGCTTGCAGCTCATGGTACAGATCCAGTAGCCGCACCTGCTGCAGACCAGGTGCGGCTCGTTCCAGTCGATGGACGCACCGCAGTGGGCGCAGGCATAGCTGCCTTTCACCCGGTGCTTGAGCGGTTTCAGCGGTACCCGTCCCGGTTTCGCCCGTTCGGTCTTCTTCATGGTGATGCCCCTCCTTTCTTTTTGAGGCGCCCGGGCGGCAAGCGGCGGGCCTGCCGCCCGGCGCGCATCCTGTGACCCGACAGAATGCCTCATGCCGGGGTTCGCGTCGCCGCTACGGTTTCGGGATCCCGCTCGGCCAGAAGTTCTGCCCCGCGCCGGCGTTGATCAGTTTCGGCGTGACGGGCACCGGGGCAGGCGGGGGCGCCCCGGGCGGCAGCGTGAGCAGGGCCGTGATCGTCGGCAGCAGCTCCTTGATGGAGACAGAGTAGAGGGCCTGCGGCTGACCCGCCTGCGGAATGGCCGAGAAATACACCTTCTCGTCCTTGTCCGAGTAGCCCACGCCCGTGACGTACGCGACGGGCAGTTGCATGGTGTAGGGCGGGCCCCAGTTGCCGTCGGTGCCCATCGCCCGCATCCGGATGCCGACAAGTCCCGGATAGCGCAGGGCGCTGGCCAGCATGTCGCCCGCGTGGGAGACCGCCGGGAGGGTCTCGTGGAGGTCCTGCGTCACGACCGCGGCAGGCAGATAGGGATTGATCTGGCCGCTGGGCGTCGCCGCCGCGACGCTGGTCCAGAACAGCTTGTAGGAGCCGTCGGTCATCTCCTTTGAATAGACGATCCTGCCGCCGCCGGCGAAGTAGTCATGGCCGCCGTCGCAGGAAGCCCCCGTATTGGGGATCGGAGTGGGATTCGTGCCGCCGGCCGTCATCCGGTAGATGCCGCGGCTCGCTCCCCCTGCCGCGTAGTACGCGACGGACTGCCCGTCGGGCGACCACCGGGGGGTCGTGCTGGGGGGGCCCGACGGGTTGAGCATCGTGAACCCCGAGCCGTCGAGCTTCGAGCGGCAGATCACCCCCACCTGGATTCCCGGCGCCGTCGGGGGTGCCGAGACAAACACCAGGTCCCTGCCGTCGTTGGAGACGTCGGGCCGGAAATAGTAGCGGCCTGCGGGCATGCTGACCGGCGTCAAGTCGTCACCGTCATCCTTGATCTTGTGGATGCTGTTGCCCTTCACGAATGCCAGCTCGCTGGCGCAACCCGCGAGGTAGACGAGGCTCAGCAGAGCCATCCCGATAATGCGCTTTCTCATGGCTCCTCCTTTCCTGTTTGTTCAGGGCCCTGTTCCTGTTGACAACGAAGAAGAATGGACCGCGCCGGCCGGCCCGGGCCTGTCTGCCTGGAAAGGCGATGCCCGGGAATTCTTACCCGGCCGGGCCTTATCGGGTTTCCGACCGGGCGAGTTCAAAGATTTGAGACGGTTGGTTACGGTGTAAACGGTTGATGTAAAGCAGGGGGATAACAGGTCAACGAAAAACGCGTTGCATTTGTTGAATTGGTAGCAGAAACAGCCTGCCGGTGCAAGTGTTTATTGTAATTGCGAAAACGCTTGTCTCAGCGCTTCCCCTTTCCCTTGCCTTTACCGCCCTGGCCGTTGTAGAGGTCCTGGCTTCGCTTCAGTTCATGGAACTCCTTCGAGCCGGGCTTGATGCCGAGGCTCTTGGCGATCACGCCCCAGCCCTTGCCCCTCGAGGATTTGTACTCCCTCAACACCTGGTCGGTCGGCCGGTGCGACATCTCCCCGAGGCGGAACACGATGTAGGCGTCGGCCGGGCTTGCGACGTTGCCGATGACCGCCGAGATCTCGGCGTCGCCGATCCGGAACCGGGCCGCGAGCCGCGCGCGGAAGCCCGAGGGGTCGGCCTGGGCCTGGATGTTGAAGTCGTTGACCCAGGCGAAGTCCTGCGCCGCCTGCGCCGACGCGGCAAACAGCATGACCAGGGAGAGTGAAAGGACGATCGTTCGTTTCATGAAGCCTCCGGCATGTTGAACTCGTACTCCTATGAATGCTTCTTTCAGACTTTGTAAAGAGAGCCCCGCTGCAGCTCCATGATCTCGCGGGCGAGTTCCCGCTCCAGCTCCTTCTCCAGCTGCGTGAAGCGGACGGCGACGAACTCGATGCCGTCGCATCGGGCGTCCTGCGGGGTCCAGACCCTGCGGACGACGGCGGGGATGACGTGCCGTGTCCCCTCGCTTCCCCTGTAGGTCACCTCGACGGTGCGGTTGTGCTCGAAGGGGCGCTCGATGCCGTGGCTGAAGAGGGCCCCGCCGATCGAGATGTCGATGAGGTTGACCGCCTGCGAGTCGACGGCGATGCGTGTCGACCACTCCGACCCGGGCCGCACCCGGTAGTGCATTCTCAGGTTGTAGGTCTCGAAGCCGGAGGTCCTGCGGATGACCAGGGCCTGGACCGTCTTGGAGGAGTTCAGCGGGTAGTCGCGGAGGATTTCCTCGAGCCTCCCCGAGAATCCCCGTCGTTGAAGCTGATCCCCCCTGCGGCCCAGGCGGGTCACCCGGGCCTCTTTCCCGATGTCGGAGAGCCGGACGGGCGGGCTCGTCTGGGAGAGGATGTAGCGGTCCCCCTCGACGTCGTGGACGATCGCCCTGCGGACGTCGATTGTCTCTTTGAGCTCATCCAGCTCGAGGATGATCTCTACGTTGGAGCCGGGACCGATGTTCATGACCGTCGACGGGGATCACCGCCCCTTGCTTCGTAGATCGAAAAAACTGGGAAAATCTTGAAGGATCCGCGACGCGCGGCCAAACCGGTGGCCTTTTGCGCCGATACGGGATATGCTGATTGCATCAACCGGGAAAGGAGGGCAAGGGATGTCACGAATGCGGGGATGCGGAATTTACGGGGTTGCGGCGGCGCTGCTCCTGGGACTGCTGTCCCTGGCGGCCTGCGCGGGGGCACCGCAGCAGCAGGCGGGCACGGCGGTCGACAGCGATCGGGTGGTCCGGGTCACTCCGCAGGCGGCCTATGCACAGCTCGCCTCGGGGAAGGCGCTCCTGGTGTGCGCCTACGAAAGTGAAAAAACGTGCAGCACGATCATGCTGGAGGGGGCGATCACCCTGAAGGAATTCCAGGGCAGGCTCGCGGGGCTCAAGAAGGACCAGCCGATCATCTTCTACTGCGCCTGACCGAAGGAGCACACGTCTGCCGGTCAGGCAGCGAAATACGCGGCCATGGGGTACACCGACGTCAAGGCCCTCGGCGGCGGCGTCGAGGCCTGGAAGAAGGCCGGGTACCGCGTGCACGTGAAGTGAAGGATGCCTGCGCATCCGGAAAGAACCGGGACAAGAGGGGCCGGCCCGGTCGGGGCCGGCCCCTTTCCGTTTGCATTCGCAAGCCCGATCGGGGGGTATCTGACTGTATGTACACCGTTGACTCAGCGGGGTTCGGTCGAGTTCGAAACGACGGTGCCGTCGGGGAAGGTCACGACGGCGTCCGCCACGCGCCTGACCTGATCGAGGTAATGAGAGACGACCAGCACGGTGAACCGCCGCTTCAGTGCCACCAGCAGCGTTTCGATGATCTCCGTCGCCGCCGCGTCCAGCGAGGAAGTCGGCTCGTCCATGAGCAGCACCTCGGGCTCCAGGACGAGCGCCCGTGCGATGCAGAGCCGCTGCTGCTGGCCTCCCGAAAGGGTGCGGGCATCGTCGTCAAGCCGGTCTTTGACCTCGTCCCAGAGGTAGGCCGCCTGCAGGGCCTGCTCGATTCGGTCCTGCAGGAGCCGCCGATCGCGATTCCCGGCCAGCTTGAGGGGGAAGGCCACGTTCTTCCGGATGCTCATCGGCAACGGGTTGGGGGTCTGAAAAACGAGCCCCACGCGCCTTCGCAGTTCGGTCACGGGATAGCCCCCCGCGTAGATGTCCCGCCAGAGGCCGCCGAGGATGATCTCCACTGTGCCGCGCATCCGCGCACCGGGGATATTCTCCCACAGCCGGTTCAGGGTGTAGAGAAAGGTGGACTTGCCCGTCCCCGAGGGGCCCACCAGTGCGGTGATCGCATTGCGCTCGAAGCGGACGTTCAGGTCCTTGAGGACGTGTCGGTCACGATAGAAGAAATCGAGACCCGTCACCTTGATTTTCGCCTGTTCATCGTTCATGGCGCAGCTCACGGGCGATAGAGGGCCAGATAGGTCAGCCGCTTCTTGATGAGGAAGGCCGCAAAAAACAGCGTCGTACACAGCAGCAGCAAAATCAGCGAGGCCCCATACCCCCGGAGAAGCTCTTCGGGGCCGGCGTACTGGGACGAGATGTAGTAGATGTAGAAGGGGAGGGCCTCGTAGGGGCCGAGCAGAGACGTGGGAACCCCGGCCGATACCACGACCCCCGTGAGCATGATGACCGCCGTGTCCTCGGCGCAGCGTCCGATTGCGAGGATGAGGCCGCTGAGCATGCCGGAAAGGGACTGGGGGATCAGCACGTGGAAGAGGTTCTGGGGCTTCGTCGCCCCGAGGGCAAGGGCCGTCAGACGGGTCTCGCCGGGGATCCCTTCGAGGGCCGCCTGGGTCGTTCGGATGATGTAGGGCAGCACGAGAAAGGCCAGGGCCAGCGCCGAGATGAGCAGGCACGGCTGGATGCGGTTCGAGAAGTGCTTGTGAAGGAAGATCGCCAGCGCAAACCCGAAGAGGCCCACCAGGATCGAAGGGATGCCGGCCAGGACGTCGAATACCAGGTTGAAGAGATCCTTGACCCGGGCGCCGGCGTATTCGGCCATGTAGATGCCCGTCGCGACACCCAGCGGAACGGCCAGGACGATGGAGAGGCAGACCAGCAGAAACGTGCCGACCATCGCGGGAAAGAGCCCGTCAAAGACGCGCTGCCGGAGCAGAAGCGCCTCAAGCGGCGGCGTTTCGCCGAACACCAGCTTCAGGTCGATCACGCCTGCCCCCTGGCGGGCGAGGTAGGCGACGAGGAAGAAGAAGATGCCGGACAGGATGATCCCGCAGGCCCAGGAAACCCCGATCAGCGCCTTTTCGCGGAAGCGGTTCATGGCCTCTCCCCGCTTTCCGGCATGGCCAGACGGCGCACCAGTACGGTGATGACCGTGATGAAAAGGTAGAGGATCAGCCCGCATGCGAAGATGGACCGAAACTCCGGGCTCTCGTAGTCGGCGGCGATCACCAGGGCGATATGGGCCGTCAGCGTCCTTGCCGAGTCGAGCACCGAGCCGGGGACCTGGACGGCATTGCCCGCGAGCATCAGCGAGATGAGCGTATCCCCCGCGGCGCGGCCGAAGGCGAGGATGACCCCGACGAGGATTCCCCTTCGGGCGGCGGGCAGCACGACGTAGAGCAGCGTCTGCGCGCGGTCCGCGCCGAGGGCCTCGGCGGCGGCCAGGTGGCTGCGGGGGACCCTCTCGAAGCTGTCCTGGAAGAAGAGGATCATCGTCGGGGCGATCAGCACGCTCAGCATCAGCGCCCCCGTCAGCAGGCACATGCCCGAGCCGGTTTGAAAGAATTCCCGGATGAGGGGCACCAGCACGAAGATGCCGACAAAGCCGTAGACCACGGTGGGCACGCCGGTCATCAGCTGAACGATCCGGCGCAAGAGCCTCCCCGGCGGCCTCCGGCCGTAGAGGCCGATCAGGCAGGCACAACCGAGGCTCAGCGGAAACGCCAAAAGCAGGCCCAGGGAAGATATCCCCGCCGTGGTGATGAGCAGCGGATAAATGCCGTAGAGGCCCTTGCCGGGTTCCCAGTGCTGGGTCAGGAGGCTGAACAGCCCCCCGCCGCGCAGCAGGGGCAGGGCCATGACCAGCATGAACCCGAGGATCAGGACGGTGACGGACGCACTGACAACGGCGGAAACGAGCAGGATCCTCTCCGTCGCGCTTTCGCCCGGGCCTCTCATGGATGGGGGATGAACCCCTTTTCCTGGACGATCGCCCGGCCCTCCGTTGAGAACAGGTAGTCGATGAACTTCCGCGTCAGGCCGGTCGGCTCGCCCTTCGTGTTGCTGTAGAGTCCCCTGGCAATCTTGAATCGGCCGTTTTTGACGGTCTGAACGGTCGGGACGACGCCGTCGAAGGCCACCGGCGCAACGGAGGCGTCGATGTGCCCCACCGAGACGTAGCCGATGCCGTAGGGGTCCTGCGACACGGCCGACTTCATCGCGCCGTTGGACACCACGACATTCGCCCTGGCGGCGATGGCGCCTTTCTTGAGGGCCTTCTCCCAGAACACCTCGCGGGTGCCGCTGGCCTCGTCACGGGTGTAGAGGTTGATGGGCCTGTCTTCGCCGCCCAGCGCCTTCCAGTTTCCGATCGTGCCCGCGTAGATGCCCGCGACCTGGGCCTGGCTGAGCGCCTTCACGGGGTTTTTCGGGTGCACCACGACCGCCACGCCGTCGAGCGCCCACATGTGCGGCTTGAGCCCGTAGCGTGCGATCTCGTCGTCCGTCGGAGCCCGGCCGCTGTTTCCGATCTGGACGAGGCCTTCGCCGACCTGCTTGATCCCGACCCCCGAGCCGCCGGCGGCGATGCTGATCTGGATTGCCGGGTAGGCGCTCATGATTCTCTGCGCCGCCTCCTTCATGACGGGGATGTGGGCCGTTCCCCCCGAGATCTTCAGGACCCCCTTTTCGCCCTTGAAGGCGTCGAGGTCTCCCGCAAGGCCGGTTGCGGATGTCAATGCGAGAACACAGGCTGCCGTGAAAAGCGGAAACGAGATCTTTTTCATGCCGGACACCTCCGCCCCGTGAAGTTGGGTCTGCCCCGTCTCGAGGTGAGGCGAATTATAGAGTATCCCCCTCAGGTGTCAAATTCATTATTGTAATAGGATATACAGAGTATGCCTGTATCGTATAACCGGGGCGGTCTCGATTCCAGCCCGTCGCCGGGATCCCGGGACGCGTGTCGCGCGAGGCTCTCGTGCAGGATGCCCGCTGCGCCTTTCCGTTTGCATTCGCGGGCCCGATCGGGAATAATCCCCGTACCGGGGGAACCATGAAGAGGGACCGCGACTTCGACCTGATCGTCATCGGCGCAGGGATCGCCGGGATGGTCTCCGCCGTGACGGCCGCAAGCCTGGGCAAGCGGGTGGCCGTCGTCGAGAAATCGAAGGTCGGCGGAAACTGCACGAACACGACCTGCATCCCGAGCAAGGCCCTGATCCGCCTGGCCCACGCGGGCCGCGAGATGGCGCACCTGGAGCGCCTGGGCCTGCTGCGCCCGCCCGCAGGCGGCCTGGAGGGCGCGCGGGTCATGCCCCGCATCCGGGACATCGTCCGGACGGCCTACGAGAAGGACCTCCCGGAGACCTTCGAGCGGATCGGCATCCGCATGATCCCGGCGCAGGCGAGCTTTCTCGATGCGCACCGCATCCGCGCGGGCGAACAGACCCTTTCCGCACGAACGTTCATCATCGCCGCCGGCACGAGGCCCCTCATCCCCGCCATCCCGGGGCTCGACGCCGTCGAAACCCTCACCAACGAAACCCTCTACCGCCTCGAGGAACTGCCCCGGTCGCTCGTCGTCCTGGGCGGCGGGGTGGACGGCCTGGAGTACGCCTCCGCCTTCGGGCGGCTCGGGGTGGAGACGACCGTGGTCGAGATGGCCCCGCGCCTGCTGCCGATGGCCGACGGCGAGCTGGTCGGCCGCCTGCTGGAAGCGCTGCGCGCAGACGGGATCCGCCTGCTTGCCGGGACGAAGGCCCTGGAGGTCGCCGACCGGCAGGGGCGGGTTTCCCTTACCGTCGAAGGACGGGGCGGGGCCCGGCAGGAGATCGAGGCGGAGCGCGTGCTCGTCGCCGTGGGGCGAACGCCCGACCTCGAGGGACTGGCGCTCGAGAAGGCGGGCGTCGCGTTCAACGCCCGGGGCATCGTCACGGACCGCAGGCTGCGCACCTCGGCTGCCCACATCTGGGCCTGCGGCGACATCGCCGGCCCCTACCAGCTGGCCTCCACCGCCGAGGCCCACGGAATCGTGGCGGCCGCCAACGCCTGCCTGCCCGTCAAGCGCAGCGTCGATTACCGCAACAGCGTCACCGTCGTCTTCACCGAACCGCCCCTGGCCTGGGTGGGCCTCACGGAGGCGCAGGCGAGGGAGAAGCACGGGCGCGGCCTGCGCGTCTACCGCTTCCCCTACGAGACGATGCGCCGCGCGCTCATCGACGGCACGGAAACGGGGGCGGCGAAGTTCCTCTGTGACGGCCGGGGGCGCATCGCGGGCGCGCACATCCTGGGCGAGGCCGCGGCCGAGGTCATCCACGAGGCCGCGCTCATCCGGGCCATGAAGAAGCCCCTGCACGCGGTCCAGGTCCTGACCCACGCCTACCCGACCTACGCCCAGGCCCTCGTGGGGCGGGCAAGCCAGCTGGCCTTCCTGGACCGGATGGTGGGCAACCCCTTCGTGGCCATTGCCCTCCACGCGCTGCCCGGCTACGCCCACCGCATCCACCTGGCGCGCGAGCGCCTCGCCGAGGCGCATGCCCCCGTGCCCACGGAGTTTTCGAGCGAGGCCCTGCCTGCCGGCGAAAGGGGCTGCCCTGTCGAAGCCCGCACGGCCGCGCCGGATGTCCTCGCCCTGGATGTCCGCGGCGTCCTCGATGCCGCCTGCGAGGGGGCCATCGCCGAGGCCTTCGAGGCGGGCCTCGGGAAGCACCGGCGCATTCTCCTCAACCTTTCGGGGCTTTCGCACATGGACCCGGAAGGGGCGGGGGCGCTCGTCGCCAACGCAGTCCGGGCCCGGGAAAGGGGCGGCGGGGTTGCGGCCTGCGGCCTCACGGCCCCGCTGCGGGACGTCTTTCGCCTCACGAGGCTCGACGAGATCATCGCGGTCTTCGACGGCGAGCAGCAGGCTCTCGAAGCGGCGGATTTCTCCCCCCGGCGCGGCGTTTTCGACCCGCCCCACGAAGGCCCGCCGCAGCCCGGCTGGGCGCGTTCCGTCGAGCGGCTCTCGACGGGCCTCATCCCCGACGAGGCGATGGACATCAACGTCCGGGGCCGGGCGCTCACCGGTCCCGTCCGGGGCTTCGGGAGGCTCTGGGACAAGCGCTACCGCCTCCGCATCGAGGGCGCCTCGCCCGCCCCGCGCGAGATCGTCTCGGTCTGGAAGGCGGAGTTCGCCGATTTCTGGCCCGCGGGCAACCGCTTCTTCCCTTCCGGCGGGGCCGCGATCGCCCCCGGCACGGTGGCCGTCCTGAACCTGAGACTGCCCGGCGGGCTCGTGGTCGCCACGGGCCTCATGGTCCTCTACGTGGCCGACACGGCCTTCAGCTTCATCAGCATCGAGGGGCACGTCATCGCGGGCTGGATCACCTTCAGCTGCTTCCGCGACGGCGACGCCATGGTCGTGCAGGTGCACCCGCTCTTCCGTCCGGGCGACCCGCTCATGGAGTTTTCCTTCCGCATCGGCGCGGGCGGCGAGGAGGACCGCTTCTGGCACCGGACGCTGGGCAACCTCGCCGCGCGGCTGGGCCTCCGCGGGACGGTCGAGCAGCGCGACACGCTTGTCGACGGGCGGTTGCAGTGGGGCGAGGCCTCAAACATCCTGCTCAGCGCGCCCGTCCTGTCGTCCTTTTACATGCCCGTTTACCTCATGAAACAGGCGCTGCGGCGCTGAGAGACAACCGAAAGGTCGAAGCCCCGTGTCATTTGAGCGAGCGCATTACGATGCCGTCGTCGTGGGCGCCGGGCCCAACGGCCTGGCCGCGGCGGTCACGCTCACAAGGCGTTTCAGGCATGTCCTGCTCGTGGAGGCGGCGGACACGGTCGGCGGCGGCGCCCGCTCGGCAGCCCTCACGCTCCCCGGCTTCGTCCACGACGTCTGCTCCGCCGTCCAGCCGCTGGCCCTCTCTTCCCCCTTCTTCCGGCAGCTCGAGCTTCATCGTTACGGCCTCGAATGGATCCATCCCGAAATCCCGCTTGCCCACCCCTTCGAGGACGGCACGGCCCTGTGCCTGCACCGCTCGCTCGGCGCGACAGCCGACGGTCTCGGCCCCGACGGCAGGGCATACCGGCAACTGGTCGGCCCCTTCGCGGAGAGCCACGAGAAGCTCCTGGCGGATGTTCTCAAGCCCCTGCCGCTCCCGGAACACCCCTTCCTCATGGCCCGCTTCGGCCTGCAGGCCCTCCGCTCGGCGAAAAGTCTCGCCGAAGCGAAATTTCAGAGTGCACAGACGCGCGCCCTCTTCGCGGGGCTTGCGGCCCATGCCATGGTCCCCCTGGAGAGGGCCGCGACGGCGGCCTTCGGCATCCTGCTCGCCGTGCTCGCCCACGGCGTGGGCTGGCCCGTCGTCAAGGGGGGCTCGCAGAAACTCGCCGACGCGCTGGCGGAATGCTTCCGGCAGGCAGGGGGGGAGATCCGCACCGGTGTCGAGGTCCGCTCGATGGCCGACCTGCCCCGGGCCGAGCGCTACCTCTTCGACGTCACGCCGAGGCAGCTCCTGGCGATCGAGGGCCTCGGCCTCACGGAAGGCTACCGCGGGAGGCTCTCGCGGTTTCGCTACGGGCCCGGGGTCTGCAAGGTGGACTGGGCCCTCGGCGGCCCCATCCCGTGGGAGGCCGGAGCCTGCAGGAAGGCGGGCACCGTGCATCTGGGGGGCTCCCTCGAGGAGATCGCCGCCTCGATCCGCGACGCCCACGAGGGGAGGATGTGCCGCGCACCTTACGTGGTCCTTGCCCAGCAGAGCCTCTTCGACCCGACTCGTGCCCCCGAGGGAAAGCACACCGCCTGGGCCTACTGCCACGTCCCGCACGGGTCCGCCGCGGACATGACGGAGATCATCGAGGAGCGGATCGAGCGCCATGCGCCCGGCTTCCGGGCCCTCGTCTTGGCGCGAAGCAGCATGCCCGCCGCGGCGATGGAGCGCCACAACGCGAATTACGTCGGCGGCGACATCAACGGGGGCCTGCAGGATTGGACGCAGCTCTACAGCCGCCCCGTCCTTTCCCCGTTTCCCTACCGGACCTCGAACCCGAAGGTCCGGCTCTGCTCCTCCTCGACGCCGCCCGGCGGGGGCGTCCACGGGCTCTGCGGGTACTATGCGGCCCGGGCTCTCTGACGAGCGGGCGTGCCGCAAAGGGGGCCACGCCCACTTTTTCGTTGACACCCCCAAGGGCCTTTCTATACCCTTCACTGCATGACGGCTGAGCGGTCTTCTCGTTTCCGGTCCGCGATCCGCAGGCAGGGAGGGCCCTGAATGTACCGCATCGCCTTGAAAATGCTCATGGGGGACCGCGGCAAGTACCTGGGCCTCATCATGGGGCTCACCTTCGCGGCGATCCTCATCACCCAGCAGTCCTCCATCTTCACCGGCCTGATGACCCGCACCTACAGCTTCATCAGCGACCTCTCCCAGCCCGACATCTGGGTCATGGACCCCAAGGTCCAGTTCATCGACGACGTCAAGCCGATGCAGGACACCGAGCTGTTCCGCGTGCGCGGGATCTCCGGCGTCGCGTGGGCCGTGCCCCTCTACAAGGGGCTCCTGAAGGCCCGCCTCGAGGACGGCAACTTCCAGATCGTCAACGTCCTGGGCCTCGACGACGCGACCCTCATCGGCGGACCGCCCGTCATGCTCGAGGGCAGCCTGGCCGACCTGCGCCGGCAGGACGCCATCATCGTCAACGACGTGGGGGCGGCCACGCGGCTGGCGAAGAAGCCGAGGGAGCCGGGCGGAAAACCGGTTCCGCTCCAGGTGGGGGACGTCCTGGAGATCAACGACCGGCGGGCCGTCGTGGTGGGCATCTGCCGGGTGCTGCGCACCTTCCAGTCCCAGCCCGTCGTGTACACGACCTACAGCCGCGCCTTGTCCTTCGCCCCGCGGGAGCGGAAGCTGCTGTCCTTCGTGCTCGTCAAGGCGGCCGACGGCGTCGGCCCGAAGGAGCTGGCCGGGCGGATCGCCCGCGGCACGGGGCTTGCGGCCTACACGGCCCAGGAGTTCAAGGACCTGACCTTCGACTACTACATGAAGAACACCGGCATCCCCATCAATTTCGGGATCGCCGTGATGCTGGGCTTCATCATCGGCACGGCCATCGCGGGCCAGACCTTCTACAACTTCACCCTCGAGAACCTGCGCTACTTCGGCACCCTGAAGGCCATGGGGACGACCAACGCCGTCCTGCTGCGGATGATCGTCCTGCAGGCCCTCGTGGTCGGCGCCCTGGGGTACGGGCTCGGGGTCGGGGGGGCGGCCCTGTTCGGCTACGCCATGCGCGGCACGGAGCTGTCGTTCCGGCTCATCCCGGAGATCCTCGTGCTGGCCGGCGGCGCCATCGCCGTCATCATCGTGCTCTCGGCGCTCGTCAGCATACGCAAGGTCATGAGGCTCGAGCCGGCCATCGTGTTCAAGGGGTAGGGGGTCATGGCAAGCAACGGGACGGCCGTCTCCCTGCGGGGCGTCACCAAGTTCTATGGGACGGGCACGGCGCGGGTCCAGGCCCTGCGCGGCGTCGACCTGGAGGTCCGCCTCGGGGAGCTGCTCATGCTCGTGGGGCCCTCGGGCTGCGGCAAGACGACCCTCATCTCCGTCGCGGCCGCGATCCTGGATCACGACGACGGCGAGATCGTCGTGTTCGACCGCAGCCTCAAGGCGATGAGCGCGGCCGAGAAGACGCGCTTCCGCGGCGCCAACATCGGCTTCGTCTTCCAGGCCTACAACCTGATCCCCACGATCAGCGTCGCGGAGAACGTCGCCATCCCGATGCTCATCCTCGGCAGGCGCCGGGCCGAAGCGCTGGCGCGGGCCGAGGAGATCCTCGCGGCCGTCGGGCTCGGGGACAAGCTGCAGGCCTATCCCTCGGAGCTCTCCGGCGGCCAGCAGCAGCGGGTGGCCATCGCGCGGGCCCTGGTGAACAACCCGCGGCTCATCGTCTGCGACGAGCCCACGAGCGCCCTCGACGCCGAAACGGGCAGGCTGGTGATGGAGGTCCTGCGGAAGAACGCCCTCTCCGAGGACCGGGCCCTGATCATCGTGACCCACGACAACCGGGTCTTCAACTTCGCGGACCGCATCGCCCGGATGGACGACGGCAGGATCATCCTCGTCGAACCCCAGGTGGCGACATTCTAGGAGGCCTTATGGTCAGAAAGTACGCCCTTCCCCTGCTTGCCGTCCTCGGCGTCGTCATCGCGCTGTGGATGGTCAAGGAAGGTTCGAAGCCGAGCATCCACGCAAAACCGGTGGCGGAACCCCCGCGCGTGGAGTTCGTCAACCGGATCTCGGGCGCCGGCATCGTGGAAGCCAGCACGCGCAACATCTCCGTGGGTGCCCACCTGCCGGGGATCGTCGCGCGCGTGCACGTCCGGGTGGGCGAGCGCGTCAGGGCGGGCGCCCCCCTGTTCTCGATCGACGACCGGGCAAGGCGCGCCGACCTTGCCGTGCGCGAGGCGCGGGTGCGCGAGGCCGAGGCCAACCTGCAGGACCTGCAGGCCCAGCTCGAGATCGCCGAAAAGGTCAAGGACCCGCGGGCCATCAGCGTGGAGGACCTCAACAAGCGCCGCTTCGCCGTCCAGGCGGCCGAGGCCCGCCTGGCCAACGCCGCGGCGGAGGTCAGGGCGGCGCAGGTCGACCTCGACCTGCTGACGGTGCGGGCGCCCGTGGACGGCGCGGTCCTCCAGGTCAACGTCCGGCCCGGCGAGTATGCCGCCAGCGGCGTCACGGCCCAGCCGCTCGTGCTCCTCGGCAGCCTGGAGCGTCTGCATGTCCGCGTCGACATCGACGAAAACGACGCCTGGCGCTTCACCGAGAAGTCCCGGGCGGTGGCCTACGTGCGCGGCAACCCGAACCTGAAGACGGACCTGCGCTTCGAATACGTCGAAAACTACGTGGTGCCCAAGCGCTCGCTCACCGGCGAGAGCACCGAGAGGGTCGACACGCGGGTCATGCAGGTCGTCTACAGCTTCAGCCGCAGCGACCTGTCGGTGTTCCCGGGGCAGCTGATGGATGTGTTCATCGAAGACCGCTCGGCGCAGGCGCCGACGGCGAAAAAGGCCGACGGGGAGGCGAAGAAGCCGTGACGAAACCCCCGCTCCGCATGATCGCCCTGCTGCTGCTCCTCACGGGCTGCGTTGCCGTGGGGCCCGACTACAGCAGGACCGAGGCGCCCGTTCCCGCGCAGTTCTCCGCGCTGGAGAAGGGAGGCTTTCGCGGCGAGACCCCGCCCGGGGCGTTTCTCGATGCCTGGTGGCACTCCTTTGACGATCCGCTCCTCGATGCCCTCATGGAAAGGCTCGTCTCCCGCAACCTCGATCTGCGCATCGCATCGGCGCGGCTGATGCAGGCGCGGGCGCAGGCGGGCGTGGCCTCGTCGGCGTACCTGCCCGAGGGGGGCCTCACGGGCGAATACCGGCGGATCCGCCGCGACGAGGCGTCCGTTCTGGGCGCCGCGGCCGCGGCGACACGGGGCCGGGAGCAGGACTTCTGGCTTGCGGGCTTCGATGCCTCGTGGGAGATCGACGTCTTCGGCTCCGTGCGCCGGCAGGTGGAGGCGGCCGATGCGGACCTCGCCGCCTCCGAGGAGGCGCTGCGCGACGCCCTCGTCTCGCTGCGGGGGGAGCTGGCCCGCAATTACTTCGAGCTCAGGGGCCTGCAGCTGCGGATCGAGATCGCCCGCCAGGAAGTCCGGATCCGGCGCGAAAACGTCGAAATCACCGGGGCGCGCGCGAAGGCGGGGCTGGCGAGCGAGCTCGACTACGCGCGGGCCCAGGGGGAGCTGGCCAGCGCCGAGGCGCGCATCCCCGCTCTGGAGCGCTCCCTGCAGGCCGCCGTGTTCCGCATCGGCGTTCTGCTGGGGCAGGAGCCCGCGGGTCTGGAGGCGGAGCTCCGCGCGGCGGGCGCCCTTCCCGCAGCGCCGCCGGATCTGCCCGTGGGACTGCCGTCGGAGCTGCTGCGCCGGCGCCCCGACATCCGGAAGGCCGAGCGCGAGCTGGCGGCGGCCACGGCCCGCATCGGGGTGTCGACGGCGGAGCTCTTCCCGCGATTCTCCCTCACCGGCTCCTTCGGCTACCAGGCAAGCGAAAGCAGGACGATGTTCCGCGACGAGAGCAACTTCTGGGCGGTCGGCCCGACGCTGCGCTGGCCGATCCTCAATTTCCGCCGCATCCTCTCGCAGATCGACGTGAGCAAGGCGGTTCGCGAGGAGGCGCTGGCCCGTTACGAACGGTCGGTCCTCATCGCCCTCGAGGAGGTCGAAAACGCGCTGGTGGCCATCTCCCGGGAGACGCTGCGCAGCGAGTCGCTGGCCGAGGCCGTCCGCGCCAACGAACTGGCCGTCCAGCTCGCCATGGACCGCTACCTCGCGGGCGTGCAGGGCTACCTCGCGGTGACCGACGCCCAGGCGGCCCTCTATGCCGCCGAGGACCAGCTGGCCCAGAGCCGGCAGGCGCAGTCCCAGGCGCTCATTGCCCTCTACAAGGCCCTCGGGGGAGGCTGGCAGGAAGAGCCCTTGTCTTCGGCGGAGGGGTCGGCGGAATGACGGCGCGGACGCGCCGGGACGGGCGTCGGCGATCACGGATCGAACGAGCGGAGGGAAACCGGACGATGAACAGGATTCCCCTTGTCGGCGAACCGGCACCGGATTTCAGGGCTTCCGCCTATCACGGCGGAAAGCAGGTCGAGATCACGCTCTCCGGGCACCGGGGGCAGTGGGTCGTCCTGATCTTCTACCCCGGCGACTTCACCTGCGTGTGCCCCACGGAGATCGCGGCCGTGGCCGTCAAGTACCCCGCCTTCCGCGAGCTGGGCGCGGAGGTGCTGGCCGTGAGCACCGACGCGCTGGAGGCCCACCGGGAATTCGAGGAGAAGGGGCTCGAGCGCATGGTGCCCGGCGGGGCGCGGTTTCCCCTCGTGACGGACCCCCGCGGCGAGATCGGGTCCCTCTACGGGGTCTACGACGAGGCGCAGCGGATGGAGATGCGCAGCCGCTTCATCATCGACCCGGAGGGCATCGTCCAGTCCGTGGAGATGGTGGCGGCCCCGATGGGCAGGAACGTCGCGGAGATCCTGCGCCAGCTGCGGGCCCTGAAGGAGCACCGGGCAACGGGGCGCATGACGCCGTGCGGCTGGGAGCCGGGCAAGCCGACCCTGGCCGCGCAGGACGAATCGGGCGAGCCGACGAAGCCCTGGGAGGGGTGGAAGCCCCGCGAGGCGTTCTGAGGCCCGCCCATCGAGGCTGAAGCGCCTCAGCGCCGCGGCAGCTGGACCTCGAGCCAGGGCGTCCTGTTGCGCGTCTCGTCCGATTCGCGCACCTGGTTGTCGCTGTCGACAACCGCGCAGATCTTGACCCGCTGCCCGGCCAGCGCGACCGGCACGACCGCATTGCCCATCACGCCGTGGAAGGAGATGCCGTCACCGCCGCCCTCGCGCGTGGGCCGCAGGCCGGGGAAGATCTTCGCCCCGTCGAACTCGATCTCCTCCATCGCCCCCGGGGGCGCATCCACGAGGCGGAAGAAGGCGATCCGGAAGGCCCCGGCCGCGGCGTTGCCGCGATTCTCGATGCGCAGCTGGACGGGGATCTTGATGCGGTCCCCCAGGATGAACGGGGCCGACCGGGGCTTCAGTCCCCCCGCGATGATGAGATCGGGCAGCGGCGGGATCCCCGGGCCCGGGGGCCGGATGTCGGTCCCGGGCTTGACGGGCCCCTGCGCGAACGCGGGAACCGGCGGGGCGGAAAAGAGAAGCACCGCCGCAACGGCCACCACAGAAATCATTCGCTTCATCACGCTTCCCTCCCCGAAAGGCGTTTTCACTTTCTCCGGATGTCAGGCTTCACGGGCTCGGTCCCGCGGATTCTCGGGGGCACTCCGATGAGGCGCTCGTCCGTGTTGTTGTCCTCGCGGAATTCCGCCCAGACGCGGTCCGGGTCTGCCGTGATCCGGATTCGATCCGCCACTGCGGAGATTTGGTAACGGCGCCTGAAGCTCTGCGAACCCCCTCCCGGGATCGGCCCGCAGGCGTCAAAATCGTGCAGGTTCCAGCCGGCCGGCAATGCGACCACCTCTCGCGACAGGTGGAAGGAAAATGACCAGCATGAACCGGTTATTCCCGTCGGGGCGGTCCCGATGTTGCGGACCGTGAAAGAAAGGTCCATGGGATGGAAGACCTCGCCGTAGTTGGTCAACTCGACCGTGCGGTCGATGTGCACCGCGTCGATCGAGACGGCCAGATCGGGTTTCAACTCGATCCGCTGCCCCGTCCCGCTCCGGGGGGTCGCTCCCCAGCAGGCGTTCTGAAAGATGAGGGCGCTGCGAAGCCCCGTTCCCGTGAAGTGGGCGTAGACGTTGAAGCAGATCTCCGCGGGCGTCGGGTCCGGCCGGGGGACATCGATGCTCACCCGGTGCGGCGTCGCGGCGATGTCGTAGTTGCGGCTGGGGACCGTGGGGCGGGCGGGGTCGGGATCGCGCGTCGCCTCGACGACGGAGAAGGCGATGGGAATCCGATCCCCCCGGCCTTCGACGCGGAACCGGAGTTCCATCCGAAACCGGATGCCCAGCGGGGGGCTCACCCGCTGGATCGTCAGGCTCTCGCCGGTCACGGTCATCTGGGCTGCTGCGGGGGCTTGGAGAAAGGGCGCGAGAAGCGCAAGCCCGATCACGGCTGCCGGCAAAAGGCGTGTGAAACTGCGATTCATCGTCCACCTCCTGGCTCTGCTGTCGCCGAATCCGTGCGATGGGTCGAAAACGTTAGAGGTTGCGGAGCGTAAAACGCATGGACTTGCGGATCCCTGCCGAGGGGCTTGGGGTGCCCGCTTCATGCTCGACATGCGGCAGACTATGGATTTTCCTATAAGGAGAGGGGTGTGATTCGTCAAGGGGAAAGTGTCTATCCGGCGAGCGAGCGTTCTTCCCTACATCCCCATGTAGGCCTTGCGGATCTCCTCGGAATCCAGCAGCTCCTTCGCCGGGCCCGACTGGACGACGCGCCCGCTCTGCAGGACGTAGCCGCGGTGGGCGATCTCGAGGGCCTCCTGGACCATCTGCTCCACGAGAAGGACCGTGACCCCGCCGCGGTTGACGGCGACGACGGTCTCCATCATCTTCTCCACCAGCGTGGGCATGAGCCCCAGCGACATCTCGTCGAGCATCAGCAGCCTGGGCTTCGACATGAGCCCCCGGGCGATGGCCAGCATCTGCTGCTCGCCGCCGCTGAGGGTCTCGGCGGTCTGGCGGGACCGCTCCCGCAGGATGGGGAAGAGCTGCATCATCTCGTCGAGGCGCCGCCGGATCTCGGCCTCCGCGTTCTCGGTGTAGGCGCCGAGCCGCAGGTTCTCCTCGACGGAGAGCTTCGGGAACAGGCGCCGCCCCTCGGGCACGTAGCTGATGCCCAGGGCCAGGGTCTGGTGGGGCCGAAGCCGCGAGATGTCCCGCCCCTCGAACCGGATCGAGCCCCGCAGGGGGTTGTTGAGTCCCGCGATCGTGCGCAGGGTGGTCGACTTGCCGGCGCCGTTGGCCCCGACGACGGCCACCAGCTCGCCCGGCATGACCTCCAGGGAGACGCCGAACACCACCGGCACCCCGTCGTAGCCGGCGTGAACGTCGGCAAGGCTCAGGATCGGGTCAGCCATCGGTGCCCCCCTCCTTCCGCGCCTGCATGCGGCGGCTGAACTTCTCGCCCAGGTAGGCGGTGATCACGCGCTCGTCGTGGATGATCTCGCCCGGGGGGCCCTCGGCGAGCTTGACGCCGCCGTCGAGCACCACCACCCGGTCGGCGATGGGCATGATGGCCTCCATGATGTGCTCGACGATCAACAGGGTGACCCCCGACTTGCGGATGGTCCGGATCAGCTCCAGGGCCGTCTTGACCTCCGTGGAGGTGAGCCCCGCCATGACCTCGTCGAGCATCAGCAGCCTGGGCTTCGTGGCGAGGGCCCGGGCCAGCTCGAGGCGCTTCTTGACGCCGATCGGCAGGTCGCCGGCGGGCCTGTCGGCAAAGGCGGCGAGGCCGCACATCTCGATGCACAGCCCGGCCGTCTCGCGGGCCTGCGTGCCGCCGGCGCCGTGCATGAAGGCGCCCACCATGACGTTGTCGTAGACCGTCATGTCCTTCAGGGGCCGCACGACCTGGAAGGTGCGCACCGCGCCCATCCGCGCGATCCGGTACGAGGGCAGCCCCGTGATCTCGGAGCCGTCGAAGAAGATTCTTCCCGAGCTGGCCGGGAACAGGCCCGAGACGCAGTTGAACAGCGTCGTCTTGCCGGCCCCGTTGGGGCCGATGAGGCCCACGATCGCCCCGGCTTCGACGGTGAAGCTCACGCGGTCGCAGGCGACGAGCTCGCCGAACTTCTTGGTGACGTCCCGTACCTCAAGCAGCGCCAAGGGAGGCACCTCCTTTTTCCGCGGCAGACTTGCGGCCGAGGCGCTTCGCGATGTCCCGAACGATCCCCGTGATGCCCGCCGGCTGCTTCACGACGATGACGACGATCAAAAACCCGAAGATGATGAGATCCACGCCGCCGCCCAGCCCGCCCCAGAGCGCCCGGGTGTATTCCTGGAGGGGGACCAGCACCGCCGCGCCGAGCAGCGGCCCCGCCAGGGTGCCCGCCCCGCCCAGGATCGTGACGAGGACGAACTTCATCGACATGTCGAGCGACATGACCATCCCCGGGTCGACGCGCAGGTTGTACTGCACGAAGAAGGCGCCGCACAGGGCCGCCAGCGCCGCCGAGAGGGCCATGGCCGCAAGCTTGACGGCCGTCGAGTTGACGCCGAGCGACTCGGCCGTCTCCTGGCCCGCGCGCACGGCCCGCAGGTAGTAGCCGAAGCGGTGGCCCTCGAGGAACCGCACGATGCCGAAGACGAGCACGAAGAGCGTGAGGGCGCAGTAGAAGTAGCCCGCCTTCGAGTCGTACCACATCAGGTTCGCGAGCCCTTCCTCCACGAGCGGGTAGTCGAGCCCCAGCGCGCCGCCCACCCAGTACCAGACCAGGAAGACGCGGTTGAAGATCTCCACGATGGCGAAGGTGGCGATGGCGAAGTAGTGGCCGCTCAGCTTGAAGCAGGGGTAGCTGATGAGCACGGCCACGACGGCGGCCGACAGCATGCCGATGAGGGCCCCGGGCCAGGGGCTCATGCCGTAGGTGACGACGGCCATGCCCGCGCCGTAGGCGCCGATGCCGAAGAACACGGCGTGGCCGAAGGAGGTCTGCCCGCCGTAGCCGCCGATGATGTTCCAGGCCTGGGCCATGCTGGCGTAGAGCAGGATCAGGATGAGCACGTGCATGAAAAAGGAATTGGCCGCAATCGCCGGGACGAGCGGCGCGAGGGCCGCAAGCCCCACGAGGGCGAGCCGGAGGAGGTCGTTTCGCTTCAGCGCATGCGGGTTCATGAGGTTACCACCCGAAGATTCCCTTCGGCCGCAGCAGGACCAGGGCGAGATAGAGCCCGAAGACGGCCACGTACTTGAAGACCGGGGCGATGTAGTAGCCGCCCAGGGCCTCGACGACGCCGACGAGCAGCGCCGCCACCAGCGCCCCCGGGATGCTGCCGAAGCCGCCCATGGCGACACAGATAAACGCGATGAGACTGAACATGGTGCCCACCTCGGGGTGCACGGCGAGATAGGTGGGCATGATCCCCCCGGCGATGCCGACCGTCGCCCCCCCGATGCCGAAGACGAGCAGGTAGATCCGCTCGGTGTTGATGCCCATCAGCTCGGCGGCCTCCTTGTCCATGGCCGTTGCCTGGACGGCCCAGCCGAAGCGCGTGCTCCGGAGCATGAAGAAAACGAGGCCGATCACGACGATCGCCAGGGCCGCCGTGACGAGCTGGGGGACGGGCACGATGATCGCCCCGAGCTGAAACGTCCTGTCGCCGAGCCACGTGCCGGAGAGGATGCGGTAGTTGGGGGTGAACTGGTTGAGGCACAGGTTCTTCAAGAGCATCGCCAGGCCGAAGGTCGCCAGCAGGGCCGACAGGGGCGGCTTGCCGATCGTGTACTTGATGATCAGCCGGTAGGTCAGGGCCCCGAGGATAAAGATGAAGAGGCCGCCTGCGAACATGGAGACGAGCGGGTCCACGTTGGCCAGGAACCCCAGCCAGTAGGTCAGGTACATCGCGATCATCACGTACTCGCCGTGGGCGAAGTTGATCACGTCCATGACGCCCCAGATCAGGCAGAGCCCGACGGCGACGAGGGCGTAGAGCATGCCGTTGAGCATGCCGTCCAGAAGCACTTGGAGCAGAGTGTCCATGGGGAATCGGGGTTTTCACAAAAGGTGCCGGGGGCCCAGAGACCCCCGGCACCGGTGCCGTGCAAAGAAATCGGGTTCGGTTCTCAGCGCTTGTCCCAGGGCTTCATGGGGAAGACGGGCTTCGTGTCGGCCTTCTCCACGGGGAAGACCCTCTTGTACTTGCCGCCCTGCAGCTGGGTGACGAGGCTCAGGGCGTACTTGTTCTGGCCGCCCGGCACGAAGGCCACCTTGCCGCTCAGGGACAGCGGCGAGGGCCACGTGTTGGCGTAGAGGGTCTTGGCCACCACCTCGGGATCGAGGCTCTTGGCCTTCTCGATGGCCTGGGCCAGCACCAGCATGGCGATCGTCTCCTGGATGCTGTCGCTGTCGTAGGGCACGCCGCCGGTCTTGGACTTGAAGATCTTCTCCACCTCGGCCACGGCGGGCATCAGGCCCGCAAACTCGGGCGAGTAGCCCGTGGAGCCCATGAAGTAGTCCGCGTCGGGGCCCAGCTGCTTGGCGATGACCGGGTCCTGGTAGCCGCTGCAGTAGTTCAGGGCGACCTTGGGGGTCCAGTTCATCTTCTTCATCGTCTTGACCATCAGGGCGTAATCCGCGCCCAGCACGGCCCCGAAGAGCGCGTCGGGGTTCTTGGACTTCAGGGTCTGCACCTCGCTGTCGAGGTTCGTGGCGCCGGGGTTGAAGGGCACGTCGGCCACGACGGCAAAGCCGCCGGCCGCCGCCGCCTTCTTGGCCTCCTCGGCCGCGTGCTTGCCGAACACGGAGTTCTCATAGATGATGCCGAGGCTCTTGATGCCGGCGTTCTTCTGGGTCTTGTTGAGCCACTTCAGGACGTCGACGAACTCCTGGGACTCGACCTCGTCGGTGGAAGCCGTGCGGAAGAAGAACTTCATGTCCTTGCGCTGGGTCAGGGCCGCGGAGCTGGAGGCACCGCACATGAAGATCTTCTTGGCGCGCTCGGCCACGAAGCTCGCCGGCATGCTCACCGAGCTGTTGTAGGCGCCGATGAGGGCCCACACGCCCTCCTGGTTGATCAGGCGCTCGGCCTCGGCCTTGCCCACGTCGGGCTTGCCCTGGCTGTCGGTGTGCACGAGCACGATCTTGTAGCCGCCCAGCAGGCCCGCCTGGTTCGCCAGCGGGACCTTGATGTTGGGGTGCTTGTTGTTGATGATTTCCACGGCCGTCTCCACCGCGGCCTTGCAGCGCTGGCCGGCCAGCGCGACGGGGCCCGTCAGGGGGAAGATGGTGCCGATCTTGATGACCTTGTCCTGTGCCAGGGACTGCCCCGGCGCCACACCCAGCATCAGGGCGACGGCCACGGCGGCCACGATCCAGAATCTCATGCGGGACGTGAACATCTCGAACCTCCTCCTTTTCAAGCGTTCCTTCACTGAACCGGGACGATAGTAAAAGCCCCCCTATATGTCAAGGAGGTTTTCGCTTCCGCCGGGGCAGGGGCCGGCAGGGCTTTCGCCTTCCCCTCGCACCTTCCGCGGCCCCTTCCCCTTCAGCTTGGCTCGACGCTTGCAAGAACCCGTTCAGCCCCGTCGGGGTATCCGCACAAGGGGAGGATCTCATGAAAAAGGCACCGTTTTCTTTCACTCTCGCTGCGATGCTGCTGCTTGCCTTCGCGGCGACCGCGGCGGCCCAGCCGGCCCATGTTCCCGCCGTCACGGACAAGCCGCTGGCCGAGGCCCAGCGCATCCTGGCCGGCAACGGGCTCAACGCCCAGGTGACCCTGCAGCCCGTCGAGCATCCGAAGCTGGACGGCGTGGTCCTCGCGCAGAAGATCTCCGAAGGAACGCGCACCGTGAGAGGCTCGACGGTGCCGCTGGTGGTGGGCAAGTACAGCGCCCCGACCCCCACGAGCCTGCCGAATGTCGTCGGCATGCATGTTGCGCAGGCCCGCGAGACACTCGAAAGGCAGGGCTGGAAAGTCGATGTCAGGCGCCAGGTGACGGACGACGCAGGGAGGAAAGACAGGGTTCTTTCCCAGTCGCCCCATGCCGGATCACAGGCCGTTCCCCGGCAGACAACGGTCCTGCTCATGGTCGGCTATCAGGTGCCGCAGCCGCAGAGAGGCGGTCGCAAACTTTTTCAGCAGGGCGCACCGAGCGAAATCACCATGCCGGACACGATCGGAAAGACTCTCGCCGATGCCCAATATGCCCTGACCAGCAGCGGGATCACCCGGAACCGCATCGTCGTCCACGAGCAGCTCGTTCGCGATCCCAGGTTCTCCGCGGGGCTCGTCCGCTCGCAGAAACCGGCTCCCGGGACGAGGGTTCCTTACCATCCGACGGCCTTTCCCGTTGAAATCTGGGTGGATATCTTCAAACGGTAGCGGGAGGGCCGGGGGGACCTCGAGAGAAACCTCCGGTTCCGAGGTGTTTGCGGATCGGGGCCCTCCTTTTCGGCTTTCCCCGTCAGGCGCCGTGGTCAAGAGCCGGCGGCCTCCCTTGCCCGGCAGCAGGGCCGGCGCGCATCCCGTGACAGAACCGGTCGGCGGCGGAGACGGGGTCAGCCCTTGCGGGGCTGACCTCGCCTGTTGCCGGGTGGGCCCTGGAAAGGCAAGCCGCTTTGGCGTTTATTTCGCGAGGGCCTTCAGGGCCTTCCTGTCGTTCTCCGTCTTGAAGATGATGGTCATCTTCCCCCCCTTGGGAGGGCTTCCGTACAGGTAGTAAATGTCGATGCCGGATGTGGCGATTTTCTGCGTCGCCTTGTGCAGCTCGCCCACCCTGTTCGGCACTTCCAGGGCGATGGCATCCTCGATCTCCACTTTCGCGCCCAGCCTGGCGAGCGCCTTCTTCGCCTTCGCGTTGTTGTCGGTGACGATCATGAACGAGGCTTCCAGTTCCTCCCATCCGTAAGCCGTGATCGCTTCAATGTTGACTTTGGCCTTCGCGAGCGCCTCGGTGATCTCCATCAGCAGTCCGACGTTGTTGGGCATGGTAAAACTGAGCTGCTTCACTCTGCTTGCCTTGGCCATGTCACGTCCCTCCTCTTGTGGTGATGTCATCCATTCATCGTTCTGCGTAATCAAAAAACCCTGCCTTCGACTGAAAGCAGGGTTTCATGCTCGATCCGGGCCCCCGTGACGTCTGAGATGATCCATTCGATCGGAACCGATGACGATGCTTCATTTGTAATGGCTGGGAAAGCGGAAGTCAAGGAAACTTCGAATCACAGGGCCCTCTCCGGGCCCGCCGCAAACACGGCGGCGGACCCCGGGGCTACCGGTCTTCGCCCGGCGAATGGCGGGGGTCGAGGATTTGCGCCTCTTCCCGGGGCACAAGGGCCTTCAAGGCCGGGCTGTAACAGGCGCACCGGACCTCCGGGTCCACCGAGGGGAAGTCCGGGATCTCCGCCAGGACGGTGATGCGGCTCAGGATGGAGTCCGGCAGGAGGCGGAAGAACGGCACGTTGTCCCTGTAGACCTCGAAGGCCACGAAGATGAGCGTGTAGCCCTTGAGCCGTTCCGGGTCGAGCGCGTCCGGCGAATGCGTGATGTCGACATGGCGGATTTCATGATCGCCGGCGATCCGGAACAGGGCGGGGATCAACTCCTGCTGCATCGGTCCGAGCGGGCCGAGGATCAGCATCGACGGCACGTGCTTTCCCCGCCGTTCGCCGCCGGACGGGGGGTGGTACATCTTTGCGACGCGGATCACGGTTCACCTCGCATGACAAATATAGTATATCCTTTTCACGGAATCCACCGGAGAGGCCAGGCTTGCGGCATGGGGGTCGGGAAAGCGGGAATCATGGACAGGCGCAGATGGACCATTCCCCTGGCGGCGGGCGAGGCCCTGTCAGCCGCCCTGGGGAGGGTCCGGCCCCGGCGGATTTGCGCGGAGCGGCCGGTCGATGGGGCCTCCCCGGGGATTGGTTGCCGGGCGCCCGTGCCGGGTTCGAAGGCTATTTCGCGCGAAGGTACAGCACCTTCTGCGTCGACCCCGGCGCCCTTCGCTCCTCCGTCACGAAGAGATCCGTCCTGGCCCTGACGAGATCCGAGAGCTTCTTGTACCCGTAGAGCCTAGGGTCGAAATCGGGCTGCAGCTTGGTCAGGTAGCTCCCGAAGGTGCCCAGTTGCGCCCAGCCCGCGTCGTCCGTGGACTGCTCGAGCGCAGTCAGGACGAATTCCTTGGGAAATTCATGCGAGGGTTCCGCCGTCTTTGCGGGTGCCTGCGGCGGCGCGGGCTTTTTTTCGCCCTTCGCCCTCGAGCGCTGACCGGCCGGCCGGGCCGCCGGATTTTGACGAAGGACCTCCGTGAAGACGAACTTGTGGCAGGCGTTGCGGAACGCCTCCGGCGTTTTCTTCTCCCCGAACCCCAGGACGATGAGCCCCTCCTCGCGCAATCGCATCGCCAGGCCCGTGAAATCGCTGTCGCTGGTGATCAGGCAGAACCCGTCGAACTTGCGGGTGTAGAGCAGGTCCATCGCGTCGATGATCAGCGTGCTGTCGGTGACGTTCTTCCCGGTCGTGTACGCGAACTGCTGGACCGGCTTGATGGCGTAGCGCTGCAGCACCTTCTTCCACGATGCGCTCGTCGGGGCGGTGAAATCCCCGTAGATGCGCCGCACCGTCGCCTCGCCGAACCGCGCGATCTCCGCGAGAAGGCCCTCGATGACGGCGGCCTGCGCGTTGTCGGCATCGATGAGGACCGCCAGGCGCACGGGGTGCTCCTCGGATTCCGCTTTTTCGACCGATCTCGGTGGTACCATGCCGTCTCCTCTTCTCTGGCGGTGTGCTGGGGAATGGCCAAACCCGGCTTCAGCTCGACCATACCCCAGTTTGAAGCATTCGGCAAATCATTCGTGAGGGGGCTCTCCCCGGGGAGGGGTCCCGGGGCCCTGGACGGCGGCCCGGGCTCAGCGCCGCTTCCGGTCGCCGGATCCGGGAATTTATGCGCGAGTGCAATCCTCTGCCCCGAAGAACGCAACCGGGGGAGGCCCCGCACATTCCAGGAGAAGCGGCGGCGGATCGCCTGCGATCTCCTCCCGGGGACGATCGGGGTCGACGCCGGCTTTCGGCGATGGGCATTTCCGCAGGAGCATTCCGGGATCCATCACCTGACGAAGATGACGATCTCGATGGCGATGCCGAGCCCCAGGGGCGCGCTGCGACTACCGCACGAGGGATCGGGCCGGCGCACTCCGCCACTTCCCTTGGCCTCACGCAACGGCCCCGGGACAGGACCCTTTTCTTCCCGCTGCGGAAGACAAAAAGAGGGTCTCGTTCAAAGCACGAGACCCTCTTTTCGTCTAAAGGTTTATCTTCCCGACGATCACTTCACGCGGAAGTCATCCCTTCTGTTCTTGGACCAGCAGGCCTCGTTGGACTCCGTGCAGATCGGCTTCTCCTCGCCGAAGCTCACCGTGCTCACCCGGTCCTTCGCAATGCCCAGGTCCATCAGGTACTTCGCCGCGGCGTCGGCCCTGCGCTGACCCAGCGCCATGTTGTACTCGTTGGTCCCGCGCTCGTCGCAGTTGCCCTCGACGACCACTTTCGCGTTGGGGTTCTCGCGCAGCCATTCGGCGTTGCGCTTCAGCGCGTCGCGGAACTCGGGCTTGATCACGTACTTGTCGAAATCGAAGTAGATCGCCTCGAGCTTCTCCGGCAACGCGGGCGGCGTGACCGCCGGCGGAACCACGACCGGCGCCGGTGCCGCGGGCGGCGGCTGAGGCGGGGGCGGACCCAGGAAGACCCTCTCGACGAAGGCCGCCATGCCGGCAGCCGACTCCACGTCCTTGCCTCGTACCATCGCCCCGCAGTCTCCGGCCTTCACCACCTTTTCGAGCAGCGCCAGGCCCTCGCCCTTCGGCGCCTCGATCGTCATGCGGTCCGGACCGATCAGGACCGCGTAAATGCAGACGTTGTCCTTCAGCGCCGCCTTCATCGCCTGCGCCGAGGCCACCGCCTTCGGCATGTCAAGCCCGTCGGTGAAGATGATCACCGCCGACTTGCCCGCCAGCGGCTTCAAATCCAGCGTCGCCGCATCCAGGGCCTTGTCCAGGGGGCTCTCCACGCCGGCCGTGTTCACCGCGTAAATCGCCTTGCCGAGATCCTCCTTCACGTAGGGCGACATCCCGTACCAGAGCTTCGTGTCGTAGTTGCGGGAAATCCACCGCTGGCCCGCAAAGTCCCGCAGGCCCGCCGTGAGCTTCATCGGCGGGATCGTGTCGTTGAACAGCCGCGCCAGGTGCTGCTCGTACTCCAGCTTCGTCGTCTGCATCGGGCTGGTGTACTCGAAATGCTTCCAGGTGTACGGCTCATCCATCGACGCCGACGTGTCCAGGATCATCTGGAAGTTGTCCGTCTTCTGAACCAGGGCGCCGGACTTCAGCTTCGGGCTGAGATCCTGCGCCGGGACCGGTTTGATCACCGTCGCACAGCCGCTGAACCCTACCAGCGCAACGAACGCGACGACCGCCAGGAGCCATTTGCTTCTCATCTCGTTACCTCCTTTTTCTCTGCATCCATGCCGGATGCTGGACCGTTGAGAGTCTCACGACCGAAATCGCGAGGGCCCCGGTGGCCGCACCGCGGCCCGCATCGCCCGAGAGAGACTCGACCTTCCGGAGTCTCGTGCCGCCGGAACTTGCGCATCTGTCATTTTTCTTTGCCCCGGCAATCTGGCGCCGAAGCCGGCCCGAACCCTTCACCCGTTTGCCGGAGTTGAAAAAAATGTCACAAAGACAGGATTCATTATACAGAAAGACAGGAATCTTTCCATCTCCTATTTGGTTCTCCTCCGAGTTAGTTGATTGAAGTCAGGGGAATCGGTTGTGATTTCAAATACAATGGACATCCAGGATCTCCGGGGGTATAGGTTGATCTGCGAAGAAAAACCCTATCCACAGGAGGCCTGTGATGTCCGGAGCCACTATAGCACCCTACTTCCCCTTTCGTCGAATCAAAATCCAGGGCCAGTCAGTGGCCTCGCAAACCAACCGGGCTCGCATTCGGATGGAACCCGACAGGCGCTTTGCACCCGTGTGCCATCACTGCGGCAAGAAAGCCGCCGCGGTTCACAGCTGGACGGGCCGTTCGGTCCGGGATCTGGACATGGCCGGCACCCGGGTGTGGCTCGATTGCCGCTA
>Ga0209506_1000582_pt1 | contig 47004 bp, 33 predicted proteins | sample AD_JPNHG2_MetaG_FD_184409 | JGI IMG/M metagenome (GOLD analysis project Ga0209506, IMG submission 184409) | Active sludge microbial communities of municipal wastewater-treating anaerobic digesters from Japan - AD_JPNHG2_MetaG (SPAdes) (version 2) | ecosystem: Engineered > Bioreactor > Anaerobic...
GGATACTGTGTCCAACGCCGAGACCTCCACGGGGATGATGCGTTCGGGAAAAATACATCATACCACGTGGGCTCTCGGCGTCTTCCATTTTGGCGAAAGTCGAGCCTAGTTTGAGCAAGTATGGCCGTGGGGCGGTCCGGGGCCGCTCCTGCCCCTCTGCATCGCGCTCGCTCTCACAGGGTGATACAGGTGAGGAACGGGCACTGCCTGGATGCCTCCGCGGCGGGGGACCATGACTGGGAGCCGTGCGCCCGAAGATGTCGTAGCCTTGACTTCGCGTGTGCCGGCAACTAGAATTCCAGGGGGGCCAGGCCCGGCGAGCCGTGGCCGCCCGTCGTGGGAAAGCATGGTGAGTTAGTCCCCGCTGAAGAGGAGATGTGTGGCATGGCCAAGGACACAGCGACAGCCAGCCGCGGCGGCTCGCCGTCGGTGTTCCTCTACCCCGTCATCGGCCTCTTGGCCGTGGGCAACGTGGTGTTCGCGCTCCTGTGGCTGCTCAACCCGATCGCCAGCGGCCCCTCGGGCGAGCGCAGCGGCCGCCGCGTGGAGGTGCACACCGGCCGCCGCGTGCTGCGCGTGGGCGAGGGCGTGAGCGCCGGCGAGCCGAACGCCGGCTTCGAGAGCCGCCTGCCGGGCGAAGAATTCGAGGAGCTGACCAAGCGCCTCTCGCGCCTCGCTCAGGTGTCGCGCGGCGAGCAGGCCGACGAGTTCTTCAGGTCCGACGCCGGCAAGGCGGCCAAGCCGGCGCTCGTCCTCACCTTCCCACGCCGCGGCGTCGGCACCGAACGGCTGGAGGTCTACGCGGCCGACACGCGCCGCAAAGCCTGCTACTGCCGCCTCGGCAGCACGGGCGAGGCCCTGGCCGTGAACCTCGATGAGTACCAGAAGATCGCGGCCGAGCTCTCCGCGCTCGCGGGCGGCGCAGCGGGGGGCCTCACGCCCCCCTACTTCATGCCCATCGGCGAGCCCCTGCGGGCCAAGCTGGCCAAGCTCGAGGCGCCCCTCGGCGTCACCACCGTCTCGTCCGACCCCCGCCAATATCTCCTCCAGATGCTCAGCAACCCGCTCCTCGGCGGCGCCGGCCTCCAGATGCAGCAGCCCGACGCGGGCACCGTGCTGCTGGCCCTGCGCCTGCCCGACGATCAGGCGATGACGCGCGCCCTGGCCGAGGCCATGGCCCGCGCCTCCGACAAGGTGAAGGCGCAGCACTTCGACTTCGCCACCCAGGCCGAGGCGGTGCGCGAATTCGCCCGCTCGCTCCAGCGTCCCGTGAGCGAGGTCGAGGACGCGCTGGTGCTCCAGTACGCCGGCCGCGTGCGCATCCTGCGGGGCGCGGAACTCCTGGGCCGCGACGACACCGCCGGCCCCCTCGTCGCCCCCGTCGCGCGCTTCGAGGGCGAAAAGGTCCTCGTCCAGGCCCTCGACGGTCTCCTCACCGACCGCGGCCTCCTCTACTTCGCCGAAGGCCACGGCGAGCGGCGCATCGCCGACCGCCGCAACGAGGGCCTCAACCAGGTGGTCGAGCAACTGAACTCCAGCGGCTTCCGCACCGGCCCCCTCGACCTTTCCAGCGCAAAGGCCGTCCCCGCCGACTGCCAGGTGCTCGTCCTCGCCGGCCCCAAGAAACCCTATCCCGCCGAGCTCGAGAAGGCCCTCGCCGCCTACCTCGACGGCGGCGGCCGCCTGGCGCTCATGCTCGACCCGCCCGACGGCGCCGTGCCGCTGGCCGACGTCCTCAAGCGCTTCGGCGTCACGGTGCCCGACCCCAAGAAGGTGCTCGAGGTGCCCGGCCGCCTCACCCCCCCCGTGGCGATCGAGATGGAACTGAACACCAAGCTCGACTTCGCGCAACGCTGGACGCGCGAGCCGCTCGTCTGCTACACGGCGACGGAACTGGCCGTGACGCCGCCCGCCGAGGACGCGTCGTTCGAGGTCTTCCGCCTCGCCCGGCCCGCCGAGAGCGGCGAGGGCGCCAAGCCCCCCTGCCTCATCGCCGCCATCCGCCCCAAGGCCGGCGCCAAAGGCCCCAAACTTCTCGTCTTCAGCGACGTAGATGCGTTCAGCAACCAGCTTGTCCGCCAGGTCGCGGGCAACGTCGAACTCCTCACCAGCGCCCTCACCTGGCTGGCCGAGTAGCGGGCTGAACTGCGGGGGGGAGCGCCCATCTTCGCAAGAAGGGCATCCTCCCCCGTGCATCCGCCCTCCCGAGAACTCCTCCACGGGTCTGGACCATTCGAGCCGCTCGAACGCTACAGACCCGCCACGAGAGTCCTTAGAAGGGGATGTGGGGGGAACTTCCCGCGAGGAAGCTCCTCCCACATCTCTTCATCGCTCTCCGACTTTCGCGGCGTCTGCCTCGTGGGCGTCGCGTATCACGAATGACAGCCTGGCCAGAAAGGCGGCGCGGCGCGCGGCCCGAGCCGCGAGAGCCGGGTCGCGCGCGAGGTCGCGCAGGTACGCCTCGAAGCCCCGCTCGAATTGGGCCTGGAAGGGGATGATGTTGAGCCGCGCAACGCCGTCGCCCTCGATGCTCAGCATCCACTTGCCCCGGTCGTCCACCACGCGAATCCCCGAGGCGCGTTCGCCCTCGTGGAACAGGCCCCCACGAAAAGCCTCGTGCAGCAGCTCAGCGCACGAGCCGAGACTCCGCCCGGGCCGCCCCGCGAGGGCCACCCCGGGATTCACGCCGCCCAGCTCGGGCAGATACCGGCGGCAGAAGGCATCGAAGCTGCCCCGCGAAACCGTGCGAGCTGCGCTGCCCGCGAAGTAGCCGGCCAGCGACCCGATCGCCAGGCACAGAGCCTCGGCCGCCGACGCGAACGCATGCACCGCGATCAACGTGCAGGCGGCCTCGTTGTGGCGGGCGGCCAGCGCCCGGACCTCTGCGCTCAATTCCCCGTGGGCCACTGCCGCCTCACTTCTTCAGAGGCTCCAGGTAGATCTTCCGGGCCTCCCATTGCCCGCCCTCGCTCTGGATGCAGATGCGCCCGCTCGTGTCGCTGCACTCGTGCGCCTCGTTCATCAGCTTGCCGTTCACGTACGGCAGCACCGTGTCGCCGTCGCACACGATCTCGTACACGTTCCACTCGCCGGCGGGCTTCTCATTGTGAGCGCCCAGCTTGGCCAGGCGGCGCCCGTTCACCCGCTCGCCCCCCGCCTTGTGCTCCCTGAACTCGAAGCCGCCGATCACCCAGAAGTCGCCCTGGTTCTGGAACGCGCCCTGGCACTCCAGGCTGCGCGGCCACACGACGTCCTTCCCGCTCATGTGCACCAGCACCCCGCTGTTGCCCGGCTTGAGGAACCGCCACTCCATCACAAACTTGTAGTTCCTGTAGGCCTTCTCCGTCCGCATGTAGCCCGCGGGCCGGCCCGAGCACTTCACCACCCCGTCCTCTGCCGTGAACGTCTTCTCCGGCTCATCGCCCGCGATGAGCACCCAGCCCGTGAGGTCCTTGCCGTTGAACAGCTCGATGCGCTCCTTCGGCTCGATGGCCTCCTCGGCATCGGCGGCCCAAGCCACGGCCCCCAATCCACAGGCCAGCCCCACCACAGCCACCCATGCTGCGTGCCTCATCTCGCATCGCTCCTTTCTGGCGCACTCCCCGTCCCCAGCCAGTATAGGGGGCGCCCCCGGCCAGAGTCAACACACCACCGCCCCGCTGGATGCGGACCGAAATCGTAGGCGGTTTCCGTTGCGTAAATCCCCGGAATAGGTAGCCGCGAGCGTCTCGCTTGCGGCTACCTTCATCCGTTCGACAGGCGAGACGCTTATTGCTATGGACATCCACAACAGAAACTGCCCGCAGAAATGGCCCACACCACCGTCCCGCACCCCCGTGTGCGGTCTGGCGCCGCAGCGCCCCAGCAGGTCCAGGCAATCGGTCGGACGGTCAACCGCGCCTCAGGGTTGGGCATCTGATGCAAGTATCTCGAATTAGTCGTAACCTATGTATTTAAAGCACCTTATGCCATTTCTCTGCTCGTAAACCGCGCAGCAACTACATTCATAAGCAATGTACATACAAGTACTTGACATGTTAGAACGCTTTGACTACAATACTGAGTTATTGCATATACCTAAGAAGGTTCACGCGCCAATGGCAACAGAGATGGCTCTTCCTGTTGTCGCGCCCGCTCTCGACCTCCTTCAGGCCCTCGGCTGGTACGCGCGCGAAGTGGTCGGGGTCGAGCGCCTCTTCGGCCACGTGACGGTCAAGCGCCGACGCAACCTCGCGCGGCCGATCCGGCGCCGGAGAAGCGCCTTTCGCGACCCCGTGCTCTGCTACCAGTTCCTGGCCATGGCCTGGCTCGGGGCCACGCGCCTCTCGCAGATCGAGCCGTGCCTCGAGCGTCGCGACGATCTGGCCCGCGCCCTCGGCCTGCCGCGGTTCTGCGACCACACCACCGCGCACAACTTCCTCAACGCCTTCCACGTCACACACCTGCGCCAGCTCGACGAAGCGAATGCGCGCCTCCTGCGCGAGCACGGCAGCGCGCTCGCACAGCGCGCGCCGATCCTCGACCTCGATGCGGCCGAGCGACGCGTGCGGCGAGCGCGCCACCGCGGCACCCGCACATACCGGTGGGCCGTGGCATTCTCCGCCGGCGAAGCCCTCGCGCAAAGCCTGCAACGCGACCCCGCCGACTGGCTGCCCGTCGTGCACGAAGCGCTCTCGCAGGCCCAGCGCCTGCTTTCCGCCAAGCCGCGTCTCGTGCGGCTCCACGGCCCGTGCGTGTCGGAGGCCGTGCTTCGCGAACTCGCGCGGCAGCGCCTCCCATACCTGGCCACAGGACCGTGGGCTTTCGTTCGCGCCGTGCACCCGCCAGCGGCGGCGAGCGCCCGGTGGACCGCCATCGGCAACGGGGCTCGCGCGCTGGACCTCGGCGCCGCCCTCGCGCCGTACCGCGCGCGCCACTGGGCTCGCGCCATCCTCATCGAGCGCCACGCCGACTGTGCAGAGGCCCGACCCGAACGGACCGGGATCGTGACCACTCGTCTCCATGATCCAACACCCACGATCGCCTGTTTATCGGCCTCTGCCAGCCGTATACGGCCATTCTTCGGACACCCACGTTGGCCCCTCGACGACGGCAAGCTGCCCTCGGGCGACCCGCGCGGCACCGCGGCGTTCCTTCGCCTCGCGACGATCGCGATGAACGTCCTCCGCCTCTTCGCGCGACACCTCGGCGGCGAATGCACTGCTGCACGCCTGCACGAGCGCCTGCGTGCCATTGGCTGGCGAGGAGCCTGAGCGCGCCAGCGTGCGCGACGACGGCGCGCGGCGCTTGACGCATGAGCAAGAGCCACGAGGGGCGCCCGCGCTGGCCGGCTCAGGCGCGCGCCGCGCGGCAGCATGAGCGCGTGGATGGTAGTTCCCCAGGCTGCGCCAGGATGCTCCTTACTCCGGCATTGGGGCCGAGAGGCCGGACGCGCGGCCGGAACCCTTCTCATCCGAAGGAGACCTCGCCAACCGGCAGAGCGGATGCTGCACGGGGCATGCAAGCAGACGATGCAGCGCGGCTGAGCACAGGCGCAGGCAGTGGAACCGGGACGTCCGTCGTGAGGGCCTTCGCGGACACCGCCCCGCGTGGCGCGTCGCTCGAGGCGCGAGCACGGCGGAAGGCGAGGGCTGCGCGGGGACAGCGTGTGGCGCCTCGCGGGCGGACCGGGCCGCCACGCTCGCGCGCGACAGACACGCAGTGCCGAGAGCCGGCGCTCGCGCCCCCGAGCGGCATTGAGCCGCGCACGAGGGAGCGGAGAGAACCTCAAGGCGGGGGTGAGCGAAGCATGGCCCCGACAGGGCCTCGAGGGCGCTCGACCTAGGTGGCGCCGGGCGTATTGCGCCCCGCGACGCGCGCGCCTGAAGGCGCGACGACATGGTGTGCAACCGAGGGGCTGGGAATCCCGGCGTGCCCGGGAGCGAGAGAGGGGCCCCTAGGATTGTCGCCACGACGCTGGCACCGTGCCATGGAATAGCCAGATCGAGGGTGCTCTCATCAGGAGGCAGACACAATGCGCAATGCAAATGACTATATTGTCGTAAGATACGCATGGAAGCATAGAGCATGCATTATTAGTAAGTGGCACAAAAGGATAATATGAAAGCACATAGGCATGGTACGAGTACAAATGAACACCGCAAGGCTTTGTGAATCGGCAATATGACGCGTCACTAAATCAAGATAAGTAACATAAGGGTCAAGTGGGGAAAAGGCGATGAAGAAGGGGGCCGCGGATCACAACGACCGGCGATGATGGGTCATCAGCTCCCGCTTGACGGTGGCATCGGTGACGTCGGCATAGCGGAGGGTGGTCTGCATGTTGCGGTGGCCGAGGAGCTTCCTGACGACACCGAGGCTGATGCCCTCGTTGAGAAGCCGGGTGGCGAAACTGTGGCGAAGGGCGTGGATGCCGGCGTGCACTCCTGCCTTGGCGCAGTAGCGGAGCCAGGCGTGGTGGGCGGTGCGGTAGTGAACGGGGCGGCTGGTGCCGCGTCGGGCGGGGTCTCCGCGGAAGAGCGCGCCCGAGGCGATGCGGTTCTCCCGCAGGTAACGACGAAGGAGTTGGAGGCTCTCGGGGGCGGCGTAGAGCATCACGGTGCGGGTGCGGCCGCCCTTGCCGCGGACGACGATCTGCTCGTCGTCGGGCGTGAGGACGAGGTCCTCGAAATAGACGCCCAGGGCTTCGGACACGCGGAGTCCTGTCTCGGCGATCAAAGTGAAGAGCAGGCGATCGCGGAGGTTCTGCTTGGGAATGGCGTCGAGGACCTTGCGGATGGTGCGGGACTCCAGCGGGCGGGGGTGGTATTCGGGAAGCTTGACGCGGTCGAGCTTCTGCATGGGGTTGGCGGGAATGAGGTCGTGTTTGTAGCACCAGGTGAGGAAGGCGTTGGCGGATGCCTGAGCCCGGGCGCGGGTGGCGGGCGACTTGCCGGCGAGGGAGGTGAAGTAGAGGCGCAGGCGCGCAGGGCCGAGGGCGTGGAGGCCCTCGGGGGCGAACTCGATGAGGCGGCGGAGGTCGCAGCGGTAGTTCACGAGGGTATGGCGAGCGCGGCCGGCGTTCTCGAGGTCGGTGAGGAACTCGTCGAGGAGGCGGCCGAGGGGGAGCGCGGGGGCCGGTTCGGGGGTTGAGTTGAATATAATCTCTGATCTGGGGGGGCGCGCGCGGCGCTCTAAGTGCTGTGGTTTCCGCTTGTCGGGCAGGTACGAGTCCATTATAAGAAGCATTATATGACACTGGGGCAGGTTGTCAATCCGATTTTGCCGCTGCGGGTGCGCGCTGCCCTTGACCCCCGCATCGCGGAATGGTAGGCTCCCCAGCAATGGTGGGCCCGCGCGCCCGGGTGCGGCGCTATTGGGCTCAAGGGTGTGGAGGAGTGACGCGGGCATGCGGCAGCGAGTCTCTCGCGTGTGGGCGGCCCTGGCTCTTGGATGGTCCACAGCCATCGTGTCCGGAGAACCCGCCGTGGCAGAGCAGCCCCTGAAGGTGGCGCTGGAAGTGTCGCTCGGTTCGCGGCTCGGGCAATGCCGTGCGGTGCCCGTGCAGCTTGGCCCAGGAAGCCGGCCCGCCTTTCTGGCGGCGTACTGCGCCGACGCGCACGTGGACCCCTGGAGCGAGATGTTCTTCTACCCTACCGACACGCTGAAGCTGGCGCTCATGAATGCCGACGGCCGGGTCCTCTGGCGGCTGGACCTCGGCAGGGGCGTGGTGCCGGGCATGTGGTTCTGCCCGCTCTTCGCCTTCGACCTCGATGGCGATGGCGTGGACGAGATCTACTTCGTCAACAACACGGACGCGGAGCATCCGCTCGGGCACCGGGGCCGTTGCCTGGAGCGCCTCGATGCCCGCACGGGCCAGAGCACGGGCCGCTGGCCCTGGCCCGCCAAGAACTCGGAACAGAGCCTGAGCCACGCCCACCGCAACTTCATCCTGGGCGGCCACGCCCGCGGCGAGGCCGTGCTCGTCACCGCGCAGGGCACTTACGAGAGCATGCACCTCCAGGCCTGGACGCGCGAGATGAAGCCTCGCTGGGAGCGCACCATCGCCGCCGATGCCCCCGGCGCGCGCGGCAGCCACATGTGCGCCATCAGCGACCTCGACGGCGACGGCGTTCAGGAAGTGATGTGGGGCGAGCGCTGCATCGAGCTGGACACGGGCAAGGAGCTGTTCTGCGCGGACCGTGACTCCTATCGCGGCCATTCGGACGTCGTGCAGCCCTTCACCGACCCGAGGACCGGGCAGTGGCTCGTCTACACCTGCCGCGAGAGCGACCCGAGGGCCCAGCCCCGCGTGGTCGTCTTCGACGCCAAGGGCGCCCGCGTGTGGGGCGACGTGGGGGAGGGGCACATGGACATGGGCTGGGTGGCCCGCCTCGGCGACAGCGGTGCGCCCGTAGCCATGGCCATCCGCATCGGCAGCAAGGGCGCCGGCCCGGGCGGCACCACCCGCACGGGCGTCCAGGAGTTCGTCTTCAACGCAGTGACCGGCGAGAAGCTCGACCTCGGCTTCAGCGTCTACCGCACGCTTCCGGTGGACCTCGACGGCGACAGCCTGCACGAGCTCGTGCGGGCGACGGACGGGGGCCTCGAGGTGATAGACCGAAAGGGGCACCGTCTCGCCACCCTCGGCGCAGGTGGCGAGGTGGCCATGGCCTGCAAGCTCCTCGACCTGCCCGGCGAGCACGTGCTCGTGGCCTACCCCGATGGCACGCTCCGCGTCTGGGCCGACCCGAGGGCGAAGGACAGCGCGGCCGCGCTCGCCCGGTTCCGACATCCGCTCTACCAGGCCAACCGCCGGCTCTTCGGCACAGGATACAACCTCAACGTCCTCGGAGGCCTGTGATGCTCCCGCCCGTTCTGCTCCTCGGCCTGGTAGCCTCGGCCGCTCCTGCCCAGCCGCCCGGGGGCGCGCTCGCGGGCCAACGCCCCCGCGTCGTCGTGTCGTCCGACATCGGCGGCTCGGACCCCGACGATTTCCAGTCCATGGTCCACCTGCTCCTCTACGCCGACGTGCTGGACATCGAGGGACTGGTGTCGTCTCCCCCCGGCAAAGGCCGCGCCGAGCACATCCTCGAGGTCATCGCCGCCTATGAAGAGGACTTCCCGAACCTCGTGAAGCACTCGGCCGGCTATCCGCGGCCCGAGGCGCTGCGGACGTTGACGAAGCAGGGCGCGACGGACCCCGCGCCGCCGGCAGGCTTCTCGGCGCCCACCGAGGGCTCGCGTTGGATCATCGAGCGCGCAAAGGCTCACGACCCCCAGGCGCGGCCCCTCTGGGTGCTCGTGTGGGGCTCGATCACCGACGTCGCCCAAGCCGTCCGCGACGACCCGGCCATCAAGAAGTCCATCCGCGTCCACTCCATCGGGTCGTGGAACACGGCGCAGGACCGCGCGTCGCGCGATTACCTCTTCCGCGAGCACCCCAACCTGTGGTGGATCGAGTCCGACACCACCTTCCGTGGGATGTACATGGGCGGGCCGCAGGAGGGCGACCTGGGCAACCGCTCGTTCGTCGAGCGGCACGTCCGGGGCCACGGAGCGTTGGGCGACTTGTACTTTCGCAAGAAGGCCGACATCAAGATGGGCGACACGCCCTCGGTGCTCTACCTCCTCCGCGGCAATCCCGACGAGCCGACGGCGGAGCATTGGGGTGGGGCCTTCGTGCGGCCCGAGCCCGACTCGCGGCCGACCTACTGGCACGACAACCCCGCTCCCGCCCTGGCGGACCAGGGCAAGCCGGGCGCGAAGACCGTGAACCGATGGCGCGGAGACTATCTGCGCGACTGGCAGCAGCGCATGGGCCGCGTGCGCTAAGGCGCGCGGTCCTTCATTGGCTTGGGCCCTTGTCCTTCGGCGGCGGCTCGGGCGGCGGGCCGGCCTGGATGCGGAAGCTGGCCTCCAGCTCGCGCCACGTGGCCTCCATCGCCTCCGCGCGCTCGGGGTGCCTGGGCACCAGGTTCACCATCTCGCAGCGGTCGGTCGAGAGGTCGAATAGTTCCCAGGCATCCTGGTCTTCGCGGGCGGAGACGAGCTTCCAGTTGCCCTCGATGAGCGCGCGGTTGCCCTCGTGATGGAAGAAGAGCCGCTCGCGCGTCACCGCGCCGTCGCGCGCGAAGGCCGGCACGAGGCTCTTGCCCGGCAGCGGCGGCGCGTTTTGAGTCTCGCCTTCAGGCAGTCTTATGTTTGAAGTGCCGCCTTCAGGGGGTCTCGCCAGCTCCAGCAGCGTCGGTACGAAGTCAATCACATGGCACTGGTCGTGCCGCAACTCGCCCCGGGCCTTGATGCCCTTGGGCCAATGGACGATCCAAGGCGTGGCAATGCCGCCCTCGTGCACCCAGATCTTGTGGCGGCGGAAGGGCGCGTTGGAGGCGCTCGCCCAGCCCGGGCCGAGGCACAGGTACGACGCGCCCGAGCCGGGCGGGGCCTGGGCATCGTGCCGGTCGCCGCGGATCAGGATCGTCGCGTCCGCGCCGTTGTCGGAGAGGAAGAAGATCACCGTGTCGTCGAGCGCGCCCATCGCGCGCACCTGCTCGATCACGCGGCCGATGTTGCGGTCCATGCGATCCACCATCGCCGCGTGAATGGCCATCTTGGTGGCCTGGAACTGCCGCTGCTCCTCGGTGAGGTCCTTCCACGGGAGCGGGTGCTCCTCCTCGCCGGGGCCGAGGGAGTCGAGGAACTCCTTCTTGAAGTAGCGGGGGGTGAAGGCGGTCTCGAGCGGCGAGAGGGCGCAGTTGACGATGCCCATCTCGCGGAGTCGCTTCCAGCGCGCCTCGCGGACGGCGTCCCAGCCCGCCAGGTAGCGCTCGCGGTAGCGGGCGATGTCATCCTGGAAGGCGTGAAGCGGAAAGTGGGGGACCGTGAAGGCCAGGTAGCCGAAGAAGGGCTTGTCGGCGTGGTTCGCGGCGTGGTCCTTGAGGCAGCGGACCATGTGGTCGGCCATGTAGTCGGCAGTGTAGTAGCCGCTGTCGGGCTGGACGGGCGGGAGGGGCTGGTCGTCTTCCTGGTGGGTGCGGGGATAGAAGTGGCGGTCGTGGTCGTCGAGCTTGTAGGAGCGGTCGAAGCCGGCATCGGCGCAAGGCTTGGGTGCGCCCATCACGTGCCACTTGCCGCTGTGGTAGCAGCGATAGCCTGCGGGCTTGAGATAGTGGGGCAAGAGGCGCGCCCACTCCGGCAGACGGCCGCGCGGCGGGTCCATCCGAACCTGTTGCGCATAGTAGCCGGTCAGGATGCACGAGCGGGTGGGCCAGCAGCGGGCCGTCGAGTAGCCGTGCGTGAACCGCACGCCGCCTGCGGCCAGCTTGTCGAGATTGGGCGTCTCGATTTCGCCGCCGTAGCAGCCGATATCCGAGAAGCCCATATCGTCGGCGAGGATGATCAAGACATTCGGCGGCTTGGTTGTGGGCGGCGTGTCCTCACGCCGCGAAGGTTCTGCTGCCATCGCACCGGTTCTCCTGATCATTGCCAGGCCGGCTAGCCCGGCCATCTTCACCACATCGCGGCGGGTGAACGTTCCACTCATTGTCAACTCCTACCCCTCTTGTTTCCTCTCCTTCCCAGCCGGCGGCCCCCAGGGCTTGTCGGGGATGGGTTTGCCGAGGGGGATGTAGCGGTCCTTGAGAACGAGGTCTCGGTCAATAACCTCGCCTTCCTGGATGTCCGCATGGGCTTCCTCGGCGTAGCCCTTGAGGCGGGCGAGGATGTCGGGGTGCTTGGCGGCGAGGTCGGTGGTTTCGGCGAGGTCGGTGGCGAGGTCGTAGAGCTCCCACACGCCCTTGGGGCCGCGGGTGCGAACAGCTTTCCAAGTGCCCTCGCGGACGGCGATGTGAAGTCCGTCTTCCCAGTAGAGGTACTTGTGCTGGCGTTGGGCGGGTTCCGCGTGCAAGTATGCACGCCCTACCGCCGAATCGCCGACAAGCTCAGGGAGGATGGACAGGCCGTCCGTGTCGGCTGGGCAGGCAGCGCCGGTCAGTTCCGCCAGGGCGGGCATGATGTCGGGGAAGTAGCCGAGATGGTCACTAACGCGGCCGGGCTTGATCTTGCCGGGCCAGCGGACGATGTAGGGAACGCGGAGGCCGCCCTCGTAGAGGCGGCCCTTGCCGCCGCGGAAGGCCCGCTTCCCAGTGGCAGGGTCCACGTTGGGGCCGTGGAGGCCGTCGGGGCACGCCGCCTTGTCGGCGAAGTACTCGAAGCCGCCATTGTCGCCGGAGAAGAAGACGATAGTGTCGTCGTCCAGCCCGAGCTCCTTGAGCATCGCCAGGATTTCGCCGACCTGACGGTCCACGAGGTTGACCATCGCGGCGTAGACCTTGGCGTCGCGGGGCCAGGGCTTGTCGCGGTAGGGCGCAAGGGAGGGGTCGTCGTCGGGGAAGCCGTACTGGCCGTGGGGCGGGGTGTAGGGGAGGTAGAGGAAGAAGGGGCGGCCCTTGTTCGCGCGCAGGAACTTCTTGGCCTCGTCGTGGATGACGTACTGGCTGAAGGTCTTGCCCTCGAGGTAGCTGCCGGGGTTGCCTTCGAGCGGCACCTCCTGGCTGTTGCGGATGAGGTAGGAGGGGAAGAAGGTGTGGGCGTGCACCTGGTCATAGTAGCCGAAGAAGACGTCGAAGCCGTGGGTCTCGGGCACGCCGGAGGTGCCGCGGGCGCCGCAGCCCCACTTGCCGAAGCCGCCGGTGGCGTAGCCGGCTTTCTGGAGCATCGAGGCGATGGTCTCCTCGCCGGCGCGGAGCGGCTCCCAGCCGGCGTTGGTGCGGACCGAGGTGTGGCCCGTGTGCTTTCCGGTCATGAGCGTGGCGCGGGTGGGGGCGCACACGGAGGCGCCTGCGAGAAGCTGTGTGAAGCGGATGCCCTCGGACGCCAGGCGGTCAATGTGGGGTGTGCGCAGTTCCTTGTGGCCCATGCACGACAGCTCGAAGTAGCCCAACTCATCGCTGACGATATAGACGATGTTGGGCTTGCGGGGCCTGGGCGCGGGTTCGGCGGCGAGGGCGTCGAGAGGGCCGCCTGAAGGCGGCACTGCGAACGGGGCTACGAGCGCGGCTTTCGAAAACTCGCGGCGGGTGAGCAAGGCCATTGGGTGGCTCCTAGAGCGACCCCGAGCCAGGAACGGCGCGTGTGAGCCACACTCTGGCGCCGTCGTGGCTGGTGACCATCAGGGCGCTGCCATCGGGGGCCCAGTGCAGAAAGCTGCGCTCGCCGAGCGGGAAGCCCTCGGGCACGGGCAGGCGGCCCGCCACGGCCTTCGTGCGGAACACGACAACGGCGTGCGGCGTGGCGACGAAACGCGCCTGCCGCGCGAGCACGGCCACACGGCCGTCGCCCACGGCCTGGCCGCGGCCGTAGACGTTGCGCGCAACGCCCGCCCAGCGGGTGATGACGAAGTTGGCCCACGGGAACCCAGGCACGGCGAAGGGCACGAGGCGGCCGGTCGCCTCGTCCACGATGGCGGCCGGCGCATCGTCGGGAATGAGCAGCAGCGCGCCGTCCTCGAGATAGGCGGAGACCGAGAAGTTCGTGTTCCAGACGCCGTCGAGCTTGACCTCGATGCGGGTCTTGGTGCCCTTGGCGAGGTCGAGGGCATAGTAGCCACGGGCCAGCGCCGGGGGCGCAGGCGCGGCGCCCGGGAGCGCGCCGACTCCGCCGCCGCCATCGCGGCCGAAGGCGCCCTTGCCCATCTGGTTCTCCTCGGCCCACACCAGCAGGCGCGAGCCGTCGGGCGCGGCGGCGCGCACGGTGAGCCGCATTGCCGCGGCCTCGGGCCACTCGAGCGTTGAGCGCTTGCCATCCACAACCATGGTGATGCGGCCCGACGCGACCAGCGCCTCGCCGCGGTCGGCGATGGGATAGCGGTCGGCACGCGCGTCGTCGAGGGCCTGGCCCTCGAGCTTCGCCCACGCGCCTTTCGCCACGTCGTAGTCGTACGGTTCGGGCGTGACGTTGAGCCACAGGCCCGGCTGCGCCCGGGCGGCGTCGGCGGCGTCCATGTCCACCACCGCGATGCGGAAGCGGTCGGGCGCGAGCCAGCGTGCGCCGTGGCGGAAGCCCACCAGGCGTCCCGGGCGCTCGGCCACAGGCGGCAGCAGGGTAGTCGCCTCGCCACCGAGCGACTCCAGCGCGAGCTTCTTCAGGCAGTGGTAGTTGTTGCGGCCGGCGGGGTCCTGCGTGACGAGGAACCGCGTGGCATCGGGAGAGGGGATGCAGTCAATCGCCCGCGACTTCAGCTCGCCGACCACGCGGCCGTCGCGTTCGAGGATCGTGCAAGCCGCGCGGTCGCCGTGCGGACCGGGCTTGAAGGTGAGGGCCTCCACGTCGGGCGTGTCGAATGGCGCGTAGCCGCGCGCGAGCAGCCGGCCGTCGGCCAGCCAGGTGCACTCGTGGGCGCGGCACAGCGGCGACGCCTTGCCCGTCGCAGCGTCCACCACAAAGTATGCGGAGAGCAGATAGCCCTGCTGCCCGCCGAAGAGGCTGCGGCGCTCGACGTAATCGCCCTGGAGGCACACGAGCGCGGCGTCGGCCTTAGGCGACCAGGCGCACGCACCAAAGCCGTTCGTGCGCGGCGCCTTGGGCAGCTCGACCACGCCTTCGTGCAGCGCGCCGCCCGCGGCCGCGCACGCAGCGGCTCCGAGCGCGCAAAGCAGCCGCGTCGCCGTCCGCAACATGGCCGACCTCCTGAGTCAGACCTCCTCGCGCCGCACGCTCTCGATGACCACGGGCTTGAGCGGCGCGTCCTGGTAGCCGCTCACGGTGCCGGTTTTCACAGCCTTGATCTTGTCCACCACGTCCATCCCGGCGGTCACCTTGCCAAAGACGCAGTAGCCGAAGCCCTGGGGCGTCTTATCTCGGTGGTTGAGGAAGGCGTTGTCGGCAACGTTGATGAAGAACTGCGAGGTGGCGCTGTTCACGTCGCTGGTGCGGGCCATGGCCAGGGTGCCGCGGGCGTTCTTCAGCCCGGGCTTGGCCTCGTTGACGATGGGCGGGTGGGTGGCCTTGCGGCGCAGGTCGGGCGTGAGACCGCCGCCCTGGATCATGAAGTTGCTGATCACGCGGTGGAAGACGGTGCCGTCGTAGAACCTCTCGTCGGCGTAGCGCAAAAAGTTGGCCACCGTGGCGGGCGCCTGGTCGGCCCATAGCTCGGCCTTGATCGTGCCTTCGGACGTTTGGATGACGACCACGGGATTGGCGATGGCGGGGCCTCCTTTCGAGTGAGAGTAGCCTGCATTCTACGCCCTTGCCGCTCCGCGATCAAACGCGGGGGCCGACTGCCCGTTGCGAAAAAGCGGGCGGTGTTGTACGCTGGGGGGCATGGGCGGTTCAGGAGAATCCGCGACAATGCCTGCCACCGAGCTGAGCTACGACGACCGCCTGGCGCTCCTGCGCGAGTGGAAGCTGGCCCAGGTGCGCCAGAAGCGCGAGATGAGCGGCCCGCGCGACGCCGACGAGCAAGGCCAGGTGCCACTGCCGCCCGAGGCCGCCGAAGTGGTCGAGGCCGTCAGCGGCTCGGGCGTGCTCGTGCGCGACATCATCCTCAAGGGCTTCGAGGCCAAGCCCAATCACCCCAGCGGCGGCTTCTTCGGCCCCAGGGCCGTGGGCGAGAACTTCCGCCGACTCCTCAACGCCCACCCCACCCACGTGCACCCCGACAACTCGATGGCCGGCGTCTACATGGTCAACTTCATGTCCTACCGCAAGCCGGGCTGGAACCCTGACCTCGACTACTCGCACCTGAGGCCTGAGCAGGAGAGGTACGCGCTCGACCACGGGATCGGCGGCGTGCAGCACTTCTGCCCCGACCTGCGGATCGGCCTCGACCTCGGCTGGGGCGGGCTGCTCGACAAGGTGCGCCGTTTCCGCCGCGTGAACCCTCACGCCGCCGAGTTCTACGAGGGCCTCGAGCACGTGCTCCTGGGCATTCAGGGCTGGGTGCGCCGCCACGCGGAGGCCGCCGACACGTTGGCCGCCGCCGAGCGCCACGCACAACGGCGCGCCAACCTCGAGGCCATCGCCGACATCTGCCGCCGCCAGGCCACCGACCCGCCCGCCACGTTCCGCGAGGCCTGCCAGTGGCTGGTCTTCTTCCAGGCTGTGGCCAAGATGTTCAACGGCAGTGGCGAGTGGGGCCAGCTCGACGAGTTGCTCCGGCCCTACTACGAGCGCGACCGCGCCGCCGGCCGCCTCGAGGACGAGGAGGCCATCTTCCACCTCGCCTGCCTGCTGCTCAGCGAGACCGCCTACATCCAGCTCGGCGGCCCCGACGCCCAGGGGCGCGACCAGGCCAGCCGCGTGTCGTTCCTCATCCTCGAAGCCGTCCATCGCCTCAGGACGCCCGCGAACATCGGCATCCGCGTGGGCGAGGGCCTCAGCCCCGAGCTGTTCCGCCGCGGGCTCGAGGTGCTGTTCGAGGACCTGATGGGCTTTCCCAAGTTCGTGGGCGACCGCGCGTGCACCGAGGGCTTCCTGCGCAACGGCTACCCCGTCGAGGTGGCCCGCACGCGTATCTACGCCGGCTGCCACTGGCTCGCCATCCCAGGCCGCGAATACTGCATGGCCGATATCATCAAGATTGACTTCGCCCAGGTGTTCGACGTGGCGCTCAAGGAGATGATGTCCGACGTGGCGGTCGAGCCAGGCGTCGAGGAGCTCTGGCGACGCTTCGAACGGCACCTGCGCCGCGCCGTCGAGGTCACCGCCCTGGGCATTGACTTCCACCTGGAGCACATGCACGAGGTCTTCCCCGAACTGGTGCTCGACCTCTTCTGCCACGGCACGGTGGAGAAGGGCCTCGACGTGACGAACGGCGGGGTGGAGTTCTACGACATCGGGGTGGACGGTGCGTCGTTGGCCACAGTGGCCGACTCGTTCGCAGCGCTCGAGCAGCGGGTCGAGCGCGAGGGCCGCCTCACGTGGCGCGAGCTGATGGGACACCTGGCGTCGAACTGGGCGGGCGCCGAGGGCGAGCGCGCGCGGCTGATGATGCGCCACATCCGCCGGTTCGGCAGCGGCGAGTCGCTCGCCGACGAGTGGGCCATCCGCATCGCGCGCACGTTCACCGAGCTGGTCGCGGCGAAGCCCACGCCGAAGGGCGCGAAGATGATCCCCGGCCTGTTCACGTGGGCGAAGGTGGTGGCCTTCGGCAAGCGTCTGGGCGCCACGCCCAACGGCCGCAGGGCCGGCGAGCCCGTGTCGCACGGCCCGAACCCCGAGCCCGGCTTCAACGAGGGCCGGCCGGGCACGCCCACGCAACTGGCCCTGGCCGTGGCCCTCGTGCAGCCCGGCTACGGCAACACGGCGCCGCTCCAGCTCGACCTCGACCCCGGCCTCGCCGCGACCGCGGAGGGGCTGGCCAAGGTCGAGGCCCTGATCCGCACGCACTTCGACCTCGGCGGCACGCTGGTCAACATCAACGTCGTGAGCCGCGACACCCTCCTCGACGCCCAGCGCCACCCCGAGCGCCACGCCGACCTGATCGTGCGCGTCACCGGCTTCAGCGCCTACTTCACCAACCTGTCGCCGGAGCTTCAGCGGTTCGTGGTGGAACGCGTCGTGGGGGGCGACTAGGCCCGAGGCGTTCGAACAGTCGGACCTGTCAGACGTGTCCGACGAGTCCGAGGGGTTTCATTCCTGCGTGGAAGGAGAAAGCATGTCGAAGGTGCCGGTCGCTTTGCAGCTCTTCTCGGTGCGGGGCGAGTGCCAGAAGGACCTCGCGGCCACGCTCAAGGCCGTGGCCGGCCTGGGCTACGTGGGCGCCGAGCCCTGGGGCTATGGCGGCGACAAGCTCGAGTGGATGGGCCATCCCGTCAAGGCCATCCGCAAGATGTACGACGACAACGGCCTGGCCTGCTGCGGCATCCACCTGGCCACGGGCGCGCTGATGGGCGACAACCTGGCCCGCACGATCGAGTTCAACCAGGTGCTCGGCAACCGCTTCCTCATCATCGCCGCCGACAAGCCGCGGATGTCGTCCGTCGCCACCATTGCCGAGCTGGCCGGCATCCTCAATCGCGCTGCCGAGAAGCTCCAGCCGCTCGGGATGTTCAGCGGCTATCACGCGCACGGGTTCGATTTCGCCATGGTCGAGGGGCAAATCGCTTGGGACCGCCTGTTCAGCCAGACGCGGCCCGACGTGATCATGCAGATGGACATCGGCAACTGTGCGGGCGGGGGCGGCGACCCGATCGCCACGCTGCGCAAGTTCCCCGGCCGCGCCCGCTCGGTGCACCTGAAGGACTTCGGCGGCCCCGAGGACTCGGTCATCGGCGAGGGAAAGGCCGACTGGCCGACGATTTTCGACCTGTGCGAGAAGCAGCACCGCACCGAGTGGTACGTGGTCGAGGAAGGGAGCCGCGACGGGTTGGGCTTCGCCATCTCGGGCCGCAGCTTCCAGGCCCTGCGCAAGATGGGCAAGTGCTAGCCGAGCACTCGTAGTGCGGACCTCAGCCCGTGCCTTCGCGCGCGAATCGCCGCTCCGAGGGGCGGCCTGGGGGCCACACTACAAACCTGGCTCGCCCGCCACGCGCCGGGCGTAGGCGCGCACGTAAGCGCGCTCGTCTTTCGCGTGGCGCTCGGCGATATCGGGGCGCGGTTTGCCCAGCCTTGCGAGGGCCTCAGCGGCGGCCAGGTCGAGCTGCCAGCGTGCGTCCTCGCGCACGGGGTTCCCGCCCGGACTGCTCACCTGGAGAATCCGCTCGGCAGGGAGGTCCATCCGCTCGACGAGTGCGTTGAGGGCTGGGACGGCGTTGTCGTCGCCGATGCGGCCCAGCGCGCGCACGGCGGCGATGAGGGAGTCGAGGTCGGCCCCGCGGTCCTCCAGCACCTGGCACAGCTCAGGCACGGCCTGGCGGTCGCCGATGCGGCCGAGGAGCACAGCGGCGGAGCGCCACAGGGGGGCCGTCTTGCGGCCTTCGGGCGCCTCGGCGCGGCGCTCGGCGAGGGCGGCGCGCAGCTCGGGCGCGGCCTCGGGCCGCCGCAGCATGGCCAGCGCCACCGACGCCCAGAAGCGCGTGGCCGGCTTCTCGGCCCTGGCGGCGTCGAGCAGCAGCGGCAACGCCTCGTCGCCCTTGCGGATGAGGTCCCACGTCGCCTCCGACGTCCGGTCGGTGCCGAGTTGTGTGATGCGCTCGGCCGAGGGGAGCGCGGGCACCTGGGGCGGCAGCCAACTGCTGTCGTGCAGGGCGGCCTCGATCTTGGCTGGCTCGGGCAGCTTCGGCTGCTCGCGCGGGCCGAGCGCGCCGGACGCGAGCAGCACGGCCTGGAGGTCGACCACGGGAAGCTGCCGCGGCGTGAGGCCCCGCTTCGCGGCCAGGGCGGCGGCCACGCCGGCTGCCTCGCCGATGCGCTGGAGGTCGCGCTGCATGCGGAGCTGGTTGTGCGCGTCGTGCGTCATCGAGAGCGCGCGACAGGCCATCAGCAGCCCCTCGATGCCTGCCGGCAGCAGGCAGCGATAGGGGATTTCGCAGCCGAAGCACCGGCTCCAGTTGCCCAGCAGCCACACCCACAGCATCGCCTCGTCGCTCTCGTTCTCGTAGTCGAACCCGTGGTTGTCATAGTGCGAATAGGCGTAGGCGATAACGTCGGGGAACTGGCGGCCTTCGATCTCGTCGGCCATCGTGAGGCGGTAGTCGCCCACCACTTGGCGGCTGTTGCGCAGGCCAAGGATCGGCGCGATATAGACCAAGCGGTTCTTCGCGTCGAAGCGCTCACGCCAGTAGTGGCCCAGCGCATGGCGGCGGGCGCGGGTGAGGTCCACGGGGTCGGTCGGGTCGCAGTAGCCTGCGTCGAAGTTCGTGATGAGCAGCTTGCCGTCGTCGCCGAGACGGCCTGCGGCCAGCGAAAAGGCGTGGGGCAGCCCGTCGGTGGCGCGGCCGAAAGTGAACTCAGCGCCCGCCATCGCCGCCACGTCGCCGTCGCCCGTGGCGTCCACGAACACCTTCGCCCGATACGTCGCGTTGCCCTCGGGGCCGGCGGCCACGACAGCGCGCAGGCGCCGTGCGGTGCCCGGGCCATCCGTGCGCGATGGCAGGCTGCTCGGGGCCGATTCGGCCTGGACGCCTGTGATCGTGGCGTTGTAGACGAGTTCGACTCCCGCTTCGGCGGCCATGAGTTCGAGGGCGACCTTTTTCGCCTCGGGATGGAAGCCCGCGGCCGGGCCGAAGAGGGGCGCCAGCTCGGCCACGCGGCGGTCCAGTTCGTCCTGGAGCCCGCCCGCCACGCCGTGGTAGTACGAGTGGATTCCGCCGCCCGTGCCGATGCCGCCCAGGCAGGTGCTCTGCTCGATGAGCACCGTCTTCGCCCCCTGTCGCGCCGCCGCGATGGCGGCCAGCGCGCCCCCCGTGCCGCCGCCGCACACCACCACGTCGGCCTGGTGGGCCGGGGGCGCCACGCGCGAGGGGGCGCCCACGTGCCGTTGGCTCGCCTCGGGCAACTTGTCCAACGCCTCGGCCAGTCCGGCCGCGGCGTCCTCGCCGATGGCAAGCCGCTCGGCAAGCGTCAGGGCGCGCGCTGTGCGGCCCGTCGCACGCCACGAGCCGGCGGCGAAGAGGTTTCCGACATCCGAGCGCTCGCACCACCATTGGCGGCGGTCATCGCCCACGCTGTTGAGGGGGTAGGGCTCAACCCCCACGCTGGTGACCAGGGCCTTGGCAAAGGCGTCGCCCGAGTCACGCAGGTGGCGCAACAGATCGGGCAGGGCGCGGCGCGCGAGGTGCACGTCGCACGCGCTCAGGCCGAACTCCACGGCCACCTCGCCCGGCCATGCGGTGGCCCGCACCACCACGTCGTGGACGCCGCCCACACTCCCCAGCCGCACGGGTGCGGCGGGCCGTCCGCTCCCGAAGCCGTTGAGGACGACCGTCTGCCGCGCGGCGCCGCGGAACGGCTTCAGGTCGCGGGCGCCCGCCAGGCGCCACACGAGCGCGTTCTCTGTCGCGTCGAGAAACGCCCGCGCGCGGACGGCCATCTCGCCCGACTTTGTGCCTACCGACACGGCGGCGAGGGTGCCCTCCTCCTCGTCCTCAGCCACGGCCACGGGCTGGGCGTGGAGCAGCACCTCGATGCCCGCCCGGGCCGCCTCGCGGTCGAGCAGCATCTCGGCGATGGTGGGGTCCACCGCGCCCGTGGGGCAACCCGCGGCAGTCATGGCCCCGGCGAGCCAGCGCGCTGTGTCGCACGTCACCTCGCCAAGTTCCACGTGGAACGCCCACGCCACCTCCCACCCCAACACCGGCCTTCGCTCGATGAGGGCCACGCGATGGCCCTTGAGCGCCAGGCTCCGCGCCGCCGCGAAGCCGCACAGCCCCCCGCTCAGCACCGCCACGTCGTAACAGGTGTCAGGATCGAACATCGTTCGCTCCGAACGTAGGTTCCAAGGTCCGCTCCCGACGGGCGAATCTACAGCCACGCCCCGCCGATTGCAAGCACGGAACCGCGCCGGCACGCCGCCGCGTCTATGGTGCCCATCCTGCCCATCGTCGGGCGGTGGACAAGATGGACACGATGGACTCTGTGGGCTACAATGAACGCCGCGTTGCCAGGCCCCAGGCTACCCAGGGAGAGCCCACATGGTGATTGATTGCCACGTGCACTACGACGGCAAGCCCGGCGAACTCGACAGCCTGCTGCGCGTCTGTGACGCGGTCGGCACGGACAAGTGCGTCGTCTTCTCCTGCGAGTCGAACGACGCGGTGCTTGCCGCCGCCCAGGCCCACCCCGACCGCCTCATCCCCTTCGCCTACTTCGCCCTCGGCACAGACCCCACGCTGCGCATCAACCAATTCCACGAGCGCGGCTTCCGCGGCATCAAGTTCATCTTCCCCCGCGCCGCCTACAACGCGCCCCAGTACCACGAGGTCTATCGCCGCATGGAGGAGCGCGGCATGGCCGCCCTCTTCCACCTCGGCATCGTGGCCCGCCGCCGCGACATGCAGCCCGACGACAACGACTCCAACCGCTGCCGCCCCATCCACCTCGACCACATTGCCAGGCTCTTCCCGCGGCTGAGCATCCTCGGCGCCCACTTTGGCAACCCCTGGTACGAAGAGGCCGCCATGGCCGCCCGCTGGAATGCAAACCTCTGGTTCGACCTCTCCGGCTCCAGCCTCAAGGCCAAGAGCCCCGAGTTCTTCCGCGCGCTCCTCTGGTGGGACAGGGCTGGGCACCCCTACACCGGCCACGGCGGCAAGCACCCCTTCGACAAGATCTGCTACGGCACCGACGTCGCCCACGAGTGGATGGCCGACGTGCGCCACGACTACCAGGTTCTGCTCGACGGCATGGGCGTGCCGCCGGAATACCGCTCCAAGATCATGGGCGGCAATGCCTCCGAGTACCTGGGCCTCGGGTAGGCCATCGCTGTGCATCACCTTCGCCACTCCTGCTTGCCGGACCGCGGCGTTTCTGCTTGGATAGATAGTGCCGGCCACCCGTGACCTGATTGCCCGCCGGCCGGCCGGGCGAAGCCGTAGGGGAGCTGATCTTGCAGGACCGAGTGACCCCGCGCGTGGCGGTCGCGGCGATCGTGGGCATGACGCTGCTGGCCCTCGTGCCGTCGCTCTTCACGCGCGAGCCGTGGAACCCGGACGAGCCGCGCGCGGCCGAGGTGGCGCGCGAGATGATCGTCCTCAATAACTACCTCGTGCCGCACCTCAACGGCCAGCCCTACTCCGATAAGCCGCCGATGTTCTACTGGCTCGCGGTCGGTTTCTGGAAGGCCGGCGCGGGCCTGAACTCGGGCCGGCTGGTCTCGGTGCTCGCGACGATGGGGATGGCGCTCACCCTCTACGCGCTGGGACGGCGGCTGCATTCGCCCGCCCTTGGGCTCCTGGCCGCGACCATCACCCTCTCGAGTCTGCTGGTGGCGATGATCTGCCGCTACGGCGTGCTCGACCCGCTCCTTACCCTCTTCACCACGCTGAGCATCGCTTGCGCGGTGCGGGCATTCGAGGGCGGCCCGGGGCTCGGCCGCTGGTGGCTGGCCGCGTACGGGGCGGCGGCCCTGGCGCTGCTCACGAAGGGCCCCGTGGGGGTCGCGGTGCCGCTCCTGGTCAGCGCGGCCTACGGCGCCGCGCGCCGCCGCGAGGTGCGCAAGGGCGGCTGGTGGCACCTGGCCGGCGCGGCGCTCCTTGCGGGCCTGATCGCGGCGTGGCTCGTGCCGGCTTGCCTCTCCGGCGGCAGGGCCTACGCCCACGACATCCTTTTCCAGCAGACGGCCGGCCGCATCGCCGAGGGGGCGGCCCATGCCAACTGGGTCTACTTCTACCTGCTGCAATTCCCGATCTACGCTCTGCCCTGGACGCTGCTCCTCGCGGGGGCGTTGGTGTGGGCGTGGCAGAAGCGCCGCGACCCCGCGGCGCTCCTCGGGGCCGTGTGGGTCATCGCCGTCCTCGTGTTCTTCTCGCTATTCTCGGGCAAGCGCGAGCGTTACTTGCTGCCGCTCATGCCGGGAGCCGGCCTGCTGTGCGCCCGCTATATCGTCGGCATCATCCGCGAAGAGCACGCGCCACTGCGCTGGCACCAGGGACTGTGGAGGGCCACGTTCGTCCTCATCGTCCTCGCCGCCGTGGGCGGAGGCATGGAGATCCTGGACTTCGCGAAGGACCCCGAGGTGCTGGCCGAGCTGAAGTCGCTGATCACGCCTCCAGCGGTTGCGGGCGTGGTGGCCGCGGGGGTTGCGATGCTCGCCGTGTGCGTCTACGGCCTGCGACTCCCCCGGGGCGCAGCGGGCGAGGTGCGGCGGGTCCTCGCCGTGGTCGCCGCCGTGGCCGTGCTCTCGCTCTGCTTCGACCTGGCGGCTGCGCCGATTCTCAACCAGTTCAGGTCCGGGGGCGAACTCGTCCGGCGGGCAGGCGTCGCCCTGTCGGGCGCGGAGGAGGTGTACCAGTACCAGGACGATTTCAACGGGACCCTCAACCTCTTCACGCGCCGCCTTCACATGCCGGAGCTGAAGGACGAGAAGGCCCTCAGGGCCGTGCTTGAGTCGGGGCGCAGGGTGGCCGTGGTCATCAAGGAGCGCGATGCCGAAGCGCTGAAAGGCGCGATGCCCTTCCGCGTGGTGGCGACGCGCCTCGTGCTGCACCGCCCGGTGAGCATCATCGCCAACTGGAAGCCGTAGGAGGAGAATCACGCCTTCGACAGCGTGAGGCTCAGCCCGGTCTGCTCGGCGAGGCGGGCCACCTGGCGCGCCAGGCGCGTGCGGAAGGCGTCGGCCTCGGCCGCATCCTGGGCGCGGCGCACGCGTCGCACGTAGCTCGCGGCGCGGCCCAGTGTGCGGCTGGCCTCGAAGAAGGGCAGGGCGGCCTCGAACGTGCCGCGGGCGCCGGCCGGCCGCTGGGCGAAATACTCATCGAGGAACGCCGCCATCAGGCCCTCGTCGCGCTCGCAGATGCGGTCAAGTGCCGAAACGAGGTCCGGGCAGAAGGTGCCGTAGCGGGCCTCGATGAGGTCCACCAGCGTGGCCTCGCCGTCGGGCCGCACCACGAAGTTGCCGCAGTTCACCCGGCTGTGGGTGAGGGCGAAGGGAGGGTCGAGCGGCGCGGCCGCGGCGCGCTCGCGGAACCAGGCGTTCAGCAGGGCGTCCTGGCCGGGGGCGAGGGTCTTAGCCACGTGGCCCACACGCTCGGCCACGCGCTCGAGGAAGTGCTCGCGGTAGCTGCCCAGGCGCGGGAGGCCCGGCCAGCCCCAGCGACGGCGCTGGACGTTGTGCAGGCTGGCCAGGGCGCGGGCGACGGCGCGGGTGGCGGCCTCGCGGTCGGGCGCCTCGTCGGGATGGCGCCCGACCTGAAACCGCTCGACGAGCGCGTAGAAGCCCCAGCGCAGGCGCGCCAGCGGCGACAGCTCGGCCACCAGCAGCTCGGGCACCGGCAGGCCCAGGCGCGCGAATGAGCGGAAGTTGTGGGCGAGGCGGGCCGCGCGTAGCCAGCGGTCGTTCGCCCGCAGCACCACGCGCGGGAAGCCCTCGAAGTCCACCAGGAACACCAGCGAGCGCACGCCCCGGGCGGCCGGGCGGAGCGACTTCGGCGGCCCTGGAGCGCCGAGGCGGCGCACGAGGCGTCGCTGGGCGTAGCGCTCGACCGCGCGCTCGAGCGGCGCGCGGCGCGCCTCCTGGTCGCGTTTGGCCTGAAGGCCGTCGGGGATTTCCTGGCTCATGCGCACCTCGCACACTCGTGAGAGCGCCCACGGGCCGCCATTGTAGCCGCAGCGCGAAACCTGTCAACAGAGGGCACGGCAATCGCCCTTGCCGGGCGCGCCCGTTTCTGCTTTCATGGCGGTGTCCGAAGTCGCTCCCGTCTCCCTGCGCCAGGAGGCCCCCGCGTGATATCCCGATTGGCCCTCAGCGTCTTCGCTCTCCTCACCCTCTCGATGGCCCGTGCGGAGGATGCCATGTTCCCCTTCGTGATCTCGTACGACGCGCCCGACAACATCACGAACGCGAGCGCCTGGCTGCCCCGGCCCGCGGGCAAGCACGGCTTCGTGCGGGTGAAGGACGGGCGTTTCGCCACCGAGGCCGGCCCCATCCGCTTCTGGGCGACGAACCTGTGCTTCGAGGCCTGCTTCCCGCCCCGCGAAGTGGCCGAGCGCGTGGCCGCACGCCTCGCACGCCTGGGCATCAACTGCGTGCGAATGCACCACATGGACAACCACTCGATCTGGGGCAAGAGCCCGAACAAGACGATCATTGACCCCGAGAAGCTCGAACGCCTCGACTACCTCATCTACCAGCTCAAGCTCCACGGGGTCTACACGAACCTCAACCTCCACGTCTCGCGCTGGCTCGACGACAAGGAGGGCTTCCCCCACCGCGACCAGCGGCCGAACTACGACAAGGGCCTGGATAACTTCGAGCCGCGGATGATTGAGCTTCAGAAGAAATACGCCCGCGACCTCTTGACCCACGTCAACCCCTACACCAAGGCGGCCTACGTGGCCGAGCCGGCCATCGCGTTCGTCGAGATCAACAACGAGAACGCCCTCTTCGCCGAATGGGGCTGGGGCGGGTTGGACCGCCTTCCCGATCCCTATGCGGCAACGTTCAGATCGCTGTGGAACGCCTGGCTCCGCAAGAAGCACGGCAACACCGAGGCGCTGGCCAGGGTGTGGAACGTCGGCTCGCAGGCCCTGGGCGGCGAGATGCTGACGAACGGCGACTTCGCCAAGCCCCTTGCTGAGCCGTGGCACATCGAGATCAGCGGCCCGGCCAAGGCCGCCTGGAGCGTGCAGCCCGACGGCCCGGACGGCAAGCCTTTCCTCCGCGTCGCCGTCGAGAGGATGGGCGACCAGGCCTGGATCCCCCAGTTCGCCCACATCGGCCTCGCCGTCAAGCGGGGGCAGGTCTACACCCTGACGTTCAGGGCCCGTTCCGACAGGAAACGCCGCCTCAGCCTCAACTGCATGATGGCGCACGAGCCGTGGGGCCAGCTCGGCTTCTACACGAGCGTGGAGATCGGCCCCGAGTGGAAGGCCCACCGCCTGAGCTTCATCCCCAACGCCAGCGACGACAACGCCCGCATCACGTTCACGAGCCTGGAGCCGGGCACGTATGAGCTGGCTGCCGTGTCGCTACGGCCCGGCGGCATCGTGGGCCTCGAGCCCGGCCAGAAGCTCGAGGACGACTCCGTCCCCGTTCTGAAGCACGGCCAACTCAGCGTCACCCCCGCCGCGCGAAACGACTGGGCGGACTTCCTGTGGGACACCGAGCGCGATTACTGGTGGGGGATGTACCGCTTCCTGAAGGACGAGTTGAAGTGCCAGCCGCTCGTGGCCGGCACGCAGATGGGCTACAGCCCCACGCACATCCAGGCGGGGCTGGACTTCTGCGACGCGCACTCCTACTGGCAGCACCCGCACTTTCCGGGGCGACCGTGGGACATGGCGAACTGGACGGTGAACAACATCGCCCTGGTCAACAGCCCGCCGGGCACGCTGGGCGATCTCGCCGCGCGGCGTGTCCTCGGCAAGCCCTACGCCGTGAGCGAGTACAACCACCCCATGCCCAACCAGTTCGCCGCCGAGGGCCTGCCGATGATCGCCGCCGTCGGCGCGTTCCAGGGCTGGGACGCCATCTACTCCTTCGCCTACAACCACAACGACCGCCCCGAGCCGCGGCGGATCGAGAGCTTCTTCGACATCAAGGCCGACCCTGCCAAGCTCGCCCACTCCATCGCCTGCGCGGCCATGTTTCTGCGGGGCGACGTGAGGACCTCGGGCGCGATGCTCCGCGCCCGGATGCCGCGGGAGAAGGAGCGCGAGGAACTCCACCGCGCGCTCAACGCCTGGAATCTCAAGACCAGCGCCTTCGGCCTCGACGCCCGGCTCCCGCTCCTCGCCGGCGTCGGCCTGGACATTCAGGAGGCCCCCGCGGCCTCTGCGGCCGCCAGCCCGCCGCTCGCGGCTGAGATGAAGGTCCTCCTGTCACAGACAGGGGAATTGCAGTGGAACGTTTCGGAGAAGGGCGCGGGCTATTTCACCGCGAGCGCGCCGCGGGTGAAACTCTTCACCGGCTTCGTGCGGGGGCGGACGTTCGACCTCGGCGGCGGCGTGAGCCTGGCCATCGGCAAGACGGCGCTCGACTGGGCAACCGTGACGATGACGTGCATTGACGGCGAGGGCTTTGACAAGCCCGGCCGCATCCTCATCGCCGCCACGGGCGACATCCGCAACAAGGGCGCCCAGCTCCGCGACCTCGGCGGCGGCCGCGTGACCCTCGGCAACCAGTGGGGCGACGAGCCCGTGATGTGCGAGGGCGTGCCCGCCGAGATCACGCTGCCCGCCGCGCCTGACCGGGTGAAGCTCTACCCCCTCGACGAGAACGGCCACCGCCGCGCTGCGGTCGCCACCGCCGCGAAGGACGGCAAGGCCCTCCTCCAGCTCGGCCCGGAGCACAAGACGATCTGGTACGAAGTCGAGGTGAAGTGAGGGGAGCCGACACGGACTGGCACGGACCCACACGGACATGCCGCCACGGGCGCCTGGGCCGGCCCTCGTCCGTGTCGGTCCGTGTTCGTCCGTATGCTTCGCCCCTATGGCACGGCCTGGGAGATGATGCCCCAGGCGGCCATCCCTGCCATCGCCGCCGCGAATGCCGCGGCCACGCAGCAGATGAACACCGAGGGGTGCAGCAAGAGGCGCGGCTCGAGGCGATAGAGGCCGACAAGCCCCTTCACGCCCGAAATCCACAGCACCGTTGCGCCGAAAAAGGCGGGCAGCATCAGCAGCGTCACACCCGGGCCGCCCTGGCCCGGCTCCAGGTGCAGGTAGGCGAACGGCACGATCGCGCTGGGCAGCGTGCCGAGAACCGCCTGGCGGAAGAGGCGCTGCTCCCGGCCCGGCTCCTCGACGGGCAGCCCCATCGAGCGCCGCACGCCTCGGTAAATCGCCCGCGCCGCCAGGTAGGCAAGCCAGACGACCAGCAGGAAGAAGCACAGCCGCAGGACCATCCGCATACTGTGAACCCATCACTCACTGGGGGGCAGTTCGGCCATCGGCTCCTCTTCGGGCTGGCGCCTCGCCCGCGCCCACCCGACGATGGCGAGGATGACGCCGATCACCATCACCGCCGGGCCAACAAGCAGGGCGAGGCCCGCGACCACCATCTCGTCGGCGGGGCGGTCCACGTTGTCGTAGACCCTCAGCGCGGCGGACTCGACCGTGGCGCCGAACTCGGTATCGGGCGCGAGCGTGGCCCGCACGCGCAGCTTGCCCGATAGCGGTTCGCGGAACTTCGGCAGGTTGTGCTGCACGTGCACCCGGCCGCCCGAGGCATCGGCCGATTCATCGCGCAGAATCCGCGTCGCGTCGTCCCACCGCAGGGCAGCCTGCTGGGTGAACGGCTGTCCGCCGGCTTCGCCGAGAGTCGTGCACGTGAACGGAAAGCTATAGCGAGGCGTATAGGCGTTCCCCGCTTGCGCGACGGAGGCCGACCGCAGCCGCAGCTCGACGGCCACCTGGCACCCGCGCCGGGGCTCGACCGCGATGGCGTCGGGTGTCGCCTCCTTGCCGACCTCGAGCGGCGCGAGGGCCACGCATCGCGCCTGGAGCGCGCGCTCGATGTCCCGCCCGAACAGCAGCATGGTCGCGCCCATCATCACGATGCCGACCACGGCCAGCCTGCGGCCAAGTTGGGTCATGGGCTGTCTCGGGTGCGTGCGGCGGATTCCCGCTGCCCTTTATCGCCGATCCGGCCGCGCCTGTCAAATCAGGGCACGCGCGGGATGCGCAACAGGGTGAACGGGTAGATGCTGGTGACGTAGAGCGTGCCGTCGCGGGCCACGAGGAGGGCCATGTGGCAGTGGAGGGGGGTGAGCGTGCCGTCGGGCAGCCGGTGGAAGCCGTGGGTCCAGGGCTTCGGCTTGCCGTCGGGGCCGGGGCCGAAGTCGAAGAAATCGGGGTTCTTCACGGCCAGCACGCCAAGGTCTTCCATCTCGCCTGGCTTCCTTGTGGGCGGGACGTCCACGTCCCGCGGATCGCGGCGTGGGGACACGCCGCCCACAATATCCCCTGCCTTTCTTGGGCTGTAGCGGACGACGTGGTGGAGGTAGCCGGCGCCGAAGCCGGTCACGTTGTCCACGCGGATGGCGGCGTAGACCCGCCCGTCGGGCGCCACGCGCAGCGAGCCGCGCGAATCGAAGCCCTTGCCCTCGATCATCCGGCCGAGGTTCGTCGCCACGATGGTCGGCCCCTCGCTCGCCAGGTCCATGGCGAAGAGCGAGGGCTCGGACATGCGAATGAGGTAGGCGGTCCGCCCGTCAGCAGCGAGGTCCCAGCAGATGGGGCCGAGCTTGAGGTCGTCCGCGGTGAGCCTCTGGCCGCTGACCACGATGTCGCGGACGCCTACCTTGTCGGTTGCGGGGTCGTGCTGGGCGAGCTGGAAGTCCCTCGTGATGGCGTTCGCCCGCCCCTTGGCATCGAGCAGCGTGGTGGCGTAGGGGGCGAGCAGCGGCCCCAGTTCGCGGTAGCTCTTGCCCTTGAGGTCGCCGAGCATCCAGTGCTGGTCTTCGCAGGTGACGACGTAGAGGAGGCCGCGGCCCTCGTCGGCGGCCACGTCAATCACGCCCTGGCCGCGACAGGGCATGCCGAGGCACTCGGCCTGGTCGGCCGCGGGGTCGTAGGCCATCACGTAGCCGCCGGGGTAGTCGGCCGTGTCGTCCGGCCCGCGGCGGTAGCCCTGCTTGCTGCCCACGTAGATGCGGCCCGAGGGGCCGACGAAGTTCCGCGTGTGAATCTTCGCCTGCGCCGCATAGCCCGTGGCGGTGAGGCCGCAGAGCTTGTGCGTGTCAATCACCACCCGCTGCTTCTCGGTCTCGGGATCGAACTCGACCAGGAATGCGTTCTGCCCATACTTCGCCGTGCCGATGTAGATGCGGCCGTTCTTGCCCTCGCACAGCGAGAAGTAGCCCGATTCGTCGCTGTGGGTCTCGGGGAGGACGTGGTACGCCTTGCCCCACAGCAGCTTGGGCGGCGTGGCGCCGGCGGCGAGGGTGGAGCAGAGGAACGCCAGGAGCCCGCCAAGAGCGCGCATCACCCTGACTCCTTCGGCGGCACGCGGAAGGCGACGGCGATGCTCGCGAGGGCGGCGGCGACGCCGGCGAGAAAGGTCCACTGGTAGCCGAAATGCTGCCACAGCAGCCCGCCGAGAAGGGGCATGAGGACGGCCGACACGTGGTTCATGGCCACGCCCATGCCCAGCGTGGGCGTGCGTTCGCCGGGCGGGGCGATGCGGCCAACGTACACGGTAAGCGCCGCGGCAAGCGCCGAGAAGCAGTTGTCCGCCACGTAGAGCACGTAGAGGGCATAGCGGTTGCCGATGAACGTGTAGCCGATGAAGATGAGCGTGACGGTGCAGAAGTAGAGCACGAGAATCCGCCGCTCGCCCACGCGGTCAATCAGCCGCCCGACCCACGGCATCGTGAAGTAGCTGATGACCTGCACCGTGCCCAGGAGCAGCAGGATGATCTCAAGCCGCGTGCCGTATTCGCGCACAAGCAGGAACCCCGCGAAGCAGAGGAAAATCTGCCGCCGCCAGCCGTCGAGGAAACTCAGCAGGTAGTAGAGGCCGTAACGGCGGCGAAAGACGAGGCGCGGCCCCGGCGTCTTGAGGTCGCGCGGAATGCCGAAGCACAGGGCCGCCGCGAGCAGCCCGAAGGCGCCTGCCACGAGGAACATCGGGCGCATCCGCACGCCCAGCAGCGTGAGGCCCAGCGCCGCGCCGATGCCCAGCCCGAAACCCGCCGCCCCCGCCGAGCGCACCTGGCCCAGGCGAAAGCCGCTCCGCCCAGGCTCCGCCAGGCTCAGCGTCATGGACTCCGGCAGCGGCATCCACACGTGCAGCCCCTGGCTCCACACCACGCTGGCGATGAGGAGCCAGCGGAAGTCGGGAACAAAGGTGTAGCTGCCCAGGCCCACGGCGAACAGCGCGAGCATCGCCGCGCCCAGCAGCGGCTCGGCCACGCCCGCCAGCAGGGCGAGGATGCCCAGCGACACGATGCCGCACGCCTCGCGCACCGCCTCGAGCACGCCCTTGTGGAAGCCTTTGAGGTCCAGCTCGGCCACCACGAAGTTGTCGCACAGCCCGATCTGGAGGGCGAGGGCGAACGCCACAGCGGCCACGGCCAGGCCGACGAAGAGCAGTGCCCGCCCCCGCTTGGCGTCCGGCATCTCGGGCAACGGCTGCCCTCGCGCATCGAGGTCAGGAGGCATGGCGGCGCGTGCTCCGCGGGTCACAGGCCTTCAGGGTTCCGCACATTGTAGGGCAGGCTGTGCCCGGGGGCAAGCATCGCCGTGCCCGAGGCGGACGCAGGCCCAGTGTTCCCTGAGGCAGGCGGCCCTGCCGCGGCCTCTTCGTCTTCGGGGAAGAGTCGGGAACCTCCCGCGGGTTGGGAACCCGCGGGAGGTTGGGGTTGCGGGAGTTTAGGGTTGGACGCGGGAGCGTTCGGCTCATCGCCCCCACGCGGAGCGTAGGGGCGAGAAAGAGAAGATGACGGAGCGTAGGGGCGAGAAGGGTGAAAGAGCGCAGGGGCGAGAAAGAAGACCTCCGCAAGCGGGACGCTTGCGGCTACGCTTTCTCGTCCCTACGCTCTGCCCCTCTTTCTCGTCCCTACGCTCTGCGTGGGGACGGGCCTCTTCGCCGCTCCGCGGCCTCTCTCTCCTCCGGGAAGATTGGACGCAGTATCCGAGAACCTCCCGCGGGTTGCGAACCCGCGGGAGGTTGGGGTTGGACGCGGGAGGGCCTGTGCCGAGCGGCTGGCGGGCGCAGCCTGCCCATGCTGTATCAACCCTGTGAGGGGGAGAGTGATACAGCATGGGTAGATGGGCGAGAATGGGCGATTCTCACGGTTCCGGCCATACTCGCTCATCTGCGCGATGAGCAAGTATGTGAGCGGGAATGGCCGGAGGGCGTAAGGCGTTGGGGCATAGAGGGTTATGGGGTGGCCCTCGCCGGCGCCGCAGCCCCGGTCCCACGCTCCCCAGTGGCGGCCACATGAGGTGATGAGCCACATTTGTGTTGACCGGGCGCGCGCCCCGAGCTAGACTTGAGGTAGACAGTTGCCGTGGGGACGAGCGGCTGGCAGTCAGGAGGCTCCTCCCATGGCACAGGCAGTGGCTGAAGAAACCCTGATCAACGGCGTAGACGTGACGGCCCTGGGCGAGAAGGCAGAGGCGCTTCGCAGCGACCCGGGCCTCGGCAAGTCCAGATTCCGCATCACCAACCGCTGGCTCGGCTGCGGCCGGAACCGCTCGACCGTGGCCGGCTTCCACGCGCTCCGCCAGGACATCCCGCACGAGCAGACCTTCGAGCTGGAGGCGGACGAGCCGCCCGTGCTGCTGGGCACCGACGAGGGGGCCAACCCCGTCGAGTATCTGCTCCACGCGCTGGCCTCGTGCCTCACCACCTCGCTCGTCTATCACGCGGCTGTGCGCGGCATCCACATCGAGGAGGTCGAATCCACCCTGGAAGGCGACCTCGATATCCGCGGCTTCATGGGCCTCGCCCCCGACGTGCGGAAGGGCTACCAGAACATCACCGTGACCTTCCGTGTGAAGAGCGACGCCCCGGCGGCCAAGCTCCGCGAGCTGGCCAACTTCTCCCCCGTCTTCGACGTCGTGTCCCACGGCACCAAGGTGGACCTGAAGATCGAGACGCGGGCCTGACGGCCCGGGGCACGTGCGAAGGGTCCCCTGAACAATGTGGCGGGGACCCTTCGCCGCGCCGGACGGCTCAATAGCGGCCGTAGGTGCGCGCGACCTCGATCAGGGCGAGGATGTTCTCGTCGGGCGTGTCGCGGCCGCACTGGTCGCCGGTGGAAAGGATGAAGCCGCCGCCCTCCGCCGCGTCGTCTATGGCCCTGCGCGAGGCGCGGCGCACCGTGTCGGGGCTGCCCTTGAGCATGACCTCGGTGGTGTGGAGATTGCCCATCAGGCTGATGCGCCTGCCGAACTCGCGCTTGAGGCGACCGAGGTCGCAGTCGCCCATGGGCGGAATCTCGAGCGGGTTGATGTTGTCCAGATCGCTCTCCTCGGCGGCGATCTTCACGAGCGAGTATTCGGGGCCGCAGCAGTGAATCTGGCTCACCACGCCCGCGGCCTTGCAGAGGGCCGTGACGTCCTGGAGCGTGGGGAGCGAGAGCTGGCGGAAGATCGGCTCGGGGTTCCAGATCATGTGGCCCGACATGCCGATGAGAATGGCGTCGGGCTTGTGGGCGACGAGCTCGCGGGTGCGGCGCACCGTGCGCTCGCGCTCGCGTTCGCAGCGCTCGATGACGGCGGTTGGGTTGTCATAGTACTCGTAGACGCCCTCGGGGCTGAAGCGCAGGCCGGGCAGGCCGACGCTGGGCAGCACGACCCCGCGGTCGCCCATGAGTTCCCTGGCCTTCTGGAAGGCGCTCATGCCGGGATAACTGGTGCGGCGCTCGACGTCTTCCCAGCGCTTCGGCGGGTCCGTGGGCAGGCCGGCCTTGGCCAGGGGCATGCCGCAGGTGGGCGGGTCGGCGATGTAGTAGACGTTGCACCAGTCGCTCCACTGCCGCCGGCGGCCGGCCTTCGCGTGGAAGCGGGTGTAGATGCGGTCGGGCGTTCGGGCCACGATGGCCTCTTGCCACTCGGGTCTGCCCGCGGCCTCCTTGAGGTCGCAATCAAGCCGATAGGGCAGGCCGGCGAGCCAGCCGTCGTGACCGAAGTGCTTCACCGCCTCGATGTAGGCCAGCCACAGCGGCGGATCGTGGTGGAGATAGATGTCCCAGAACGGCTTGCCCGTGAGGCGGCAGGGGATCATGTTCGACATGTCGGGCGCGGCGGGCACGCAGTCGGGCTGGCCGTTGCGCATCGCGGTGAGCATTCGTTCTCTCGGCGTCATTCGCGGGCCTTTCCGCTCAGAAGCGGTCGTAGGGGAAGAAGACGAGCGAGCGGGCGGGGAAGAGGGCGTCGGCGAGGGGCCGGGCGGCAGGGCTGATGCGGACCTCGCCGAGGAAGACGGCGGCGGCCGGTGTGTGGAAGCCGACGACGAGGCGGCAGAGCCTGTCCTGGGTGGCGGTGATGGTGGCAAGAGCAGGGTCGCGGGGTGGGGACACCCCGCCCACAGGCGCAGAGGCCCCGCCCACGATGCTGACCTTGCCCCTTGCGATAGCGAGGTCCACGGTGCCAATGTCGGTCTTCAGGCGCAGACGCCCGCTCCAGCCTGCGGCGGGCGAGGCGGCGAGCAGCCGCTCCCACTCGGGCGCCATGTGCCGGCAAAGGTTCTCCAGGTTCGCGATCCGGACCATGCTGCCGCCGCGATGGCCGATCCACGAGCGCGTCTCGCAGCCGTCGGCGATGCAGAACCGGCCGATGGGGTGAGCGGGGTCGAGCTCGAGGCGCAGGTTGGGCTTCTCACAGGCCTTCGCCACCTTGGCCATGTCGGCCAGGACCGAGCGCACGCCGTCCAGGTCGGGCTTGCGGCCCAGGCTGACCTCGGTGAGGATGAGCGCATCGCCCTCGGCGCGAGCGCGGTAGTAGGCGCGGGCGCGGCCCTTGGGGTCGGCGAGCACGCGGCAGAGCTTCTCGCGCAGGGCCTGCTGGAGCCAGGCGTCGCCCCAGCGCTCCATCGCGCCGTCGCGGATGGCCAGGTCGTCGGCGTGGAGGCGGCGAATGGCGGCGAGGTCGGCCCGCCGGGCGCGGCGGCCCTTGTAGGAGCCGCTCAGGCGCGCGGCCTGTGCGCGCGGGAGCTGCACCCAGGCGTTCCAGGCGCCCACCGCGAAGCCGAACTTGTCGTAGAAGTTGGGGATGCCGAAGAGGAGCGAGAGGTCGTAGCCCTCGTCATGCATGAACTGGTTGACGTGGGCGAAGAGGGTGCGCATCAGCCCGTGCTTGCGGAGGCCGGGCAGGGTGCACACGTCGCCGATGCCGGCCACACGCACCAGGGCCGCGCCGAGGCGCATCGTGCGGTCGCACACGCGCACCATTGCCACGGGCGAGCCGTCGGGCGCCCAGAGCGCGCGGGCCAGCCGCCACTGCTCGCGCGGCATCTGGCGGAAGTGCTTGTCGAGAAACGAGTCGTAGAGCGGCTGATACCGGCCGAAGGCTTTGCCATAGAGGTCGGCGAGGGCCAGTATTTCGCGGCGCGTCGCGGGGCCGCGGATCTCACAGGAACTCGGGGCCAGGCGTCGCGTGGGCACGAGGCACTCCTGAAGGCCGCCTGAGTGCGGCATTCTAACCCTTGGCCGCCGGGCCCGCAAGGGGTGTGGGCCGGAATTGTAGGTGGCTGCGGGAGCTCCGAAGGAGCGAAATAGGGTAGCCCAGGGCAACGCCCTGGGAACAAGACCGCCCCGCGGCAGCCCTGACAGGGCGGAATCGAGAGCTTCTATCTCGCCCCTTCAGGGCTGGACCCGTGGAGCCCGCTGAACCCAGGGCGTTGCCCTGGGCTATCCCATGCGAGCCCTTCAGGCTCCAGAGACAATCACCCTGCCTACAATTCCGGCCCACACCCGCCCGCAAGTCAGCCGTTGATCTGCCAATGGAAAGCGCATAGCATAGTGGGGAAGGGGGCTCGAAGGAGAGTCAGATGCGCCAATCCACGATGCCACGCCGGGGGTTCCTGGCCACGCTGGCCGCGGGCGTGGCCGCCGGGCGCCTGGGCACCGCCGAGGCCCCGGGCGGACCGCCCGCCAAGCCCAATGTCCTGGTCATTGTCGCCGACGACCTGGGCTACGCCGACATCGGCGTGCATGGCGGCAAGGACATTCCGACGCCGCACATTGACTCCCTGGCCGCCGGCGGCGTGCGGTTCACCAGCGGCTACGTGAGCTGCCCCGTGTGCAGCCCCACGCGGGCGGGCCTGATGACGGGCCGCTACCAGCAGCGCTTCGGCCACGAGTTCAACCCTGGCCCCACGCCCGAGGCCGACGTGGGGCTGCCGCTCACCGAGACGACGTTCGCCGAGCGTATGAAGGCCGCCGGCTATGCCACGGGCATGGTGGGCAAGTGGCACCTGGGCGCGGCAGCGAAGTTCCACCCCCTCCAGCGTGGCTTCAGCGAGTTCTTCGGCTTCCTCGGCGGCGCCCATTCCTACACGAACGCGGGCGGCGGCCGCCGCGGCGGCATCCTACGCGGCACCGAGGGCGTGAACGAGCCGGAGTACCTCACCGACGCCTTCGCCCGCGAGGCCGTGGCCTTCATCGAGCGGCACCAGAAGGAGCCGTTCTTCCTCTATCTCACCTTCAACGCCGTCCACAACCCCTTGCAGGCGCCGGCGAAGTACCTCGACCGCTTCCCGAACCTCCAGGGCAACCGCCGCACCTATGCGGCCATGCTGTCGGCGATGGACGATGCGATCGGGGCCGTGCTCAAGAAGCTCCGCGACGCGGGGATCGAGCGGGACACCCTCATCTTCTTCCTCAGCGACAACGGCGGGCCGCCGCAGGCCAACGCCTCGTCCAACGGCCCGCTCCGCGCCAGCAAGGGCACCGTGTACGAGGGCGGCATCCGCGTGCCGTTCATCATCCAGTGGAAGGCCCAGCTCCCCGCGGGCAAGACGTTCGACCAGCCCGTCATCAGCCTCGACATTCTGCCCACCGCCCTGGCCGCCGCGGGCGCGCCGGCGCCCCCCGAGGCCAAGCTCGACGGGGTGGACCTGTTGCCGTTCCTCAAGGGCGCGAGGGCCGAGGCGCCGCACGAGGCGCTCTTCTGGCGCTTCGGCGCCCAGGCGGCAGCGCGCAAGGGCAACTGGAAATTCGTCCAGCCGCGCGCCGGCGTCAGCGAACTCTACGACCTGGCCGCCGACATCGGCGAGAGCCGGAACCTGGCCGCGGAGAAGCCCGAGGTTCTCACCGACCTCAGCAACGCCTGGGCCAAGTGGGCCGTCGAGTTGGACGAGCCGCTCTGGGGTGGGCGACGGGGGCCGCTCCAACGACTCCGCCAGCGGCTCAAGGGCAAGGCGAAGTGACGGCGCGGTAACACTTCAACCGAGTGAAGCGGAGTTTGTGGTGCGGCCTTCAGGCCGTATCCTCGACGTCCAGTACGGGTTGAAGCCCGCACTACGAACTGCCGCGCCCTCTGAGGTGCGTGCCGGAGGCCCCACTTCATTCGGCTGAGGTGTTACGCGGCGCGAGAGGGCCTGCCTTCGGCTCCCACCTGAGCCGGGCGATGCGGATGCCCTTGAGGCTGGGCAACAGCGCCGCGATGTACCACTTGCCCTCGTGCAGGATGAGCTCGGGCGCGGCGACGGGCAGGCGGGCGATGAGGCAGGAGTCATCGCCCGGACCGAAGTTCAGCGGGTCCTTCGAGGCGTAGACGCTGGTCTGCGCGTTCTGGCCATAGCGCTGGGTGTGGAAGAGGTAGTAGGGGCCGCCCTCGCCCAGGCGGACGACGTGCGGGCATTCGTGGGAGAACGGCCCGTCGCCGGCCGAGCCGCCGGCCGACACGGTCTTCGCCTCGCTCCAAGCCGCGAGGTCCTTCGAAGTTCGGCAGAAGACGGCGCCCTTGCCGCCGGGGTAGGCCGTGTAGTAGCAGTGGAACAGGTCGCCCACGCGCAGCAGCATCGGGTCGCGGGCGTTGGCGTCGGCGCCCTCGCCGAACAGGCCCGCCTGGCCCGCGGCGTCGGTGACACGCTCGAACACCTTGCCGTCGCGGCTCGTGGCGTGGCAGATGTGCACCCAGTCCCCGTAGAGCATATGGAAGACGTCGCCGACGCGGAGCACGTGGGGCGCCTGGAGGCCGCCCGGCGTCTCGCCGAAGCGGACGTCGGCCTGCATGGCCACGCCCTTCGGCGTCCAGTCGCGGTCGGTGAGCTGGCGGCCCTCCCAGCGGTGGAAGAGGCGCGTCTTGCCGCCGCAGCGGGTGTGGCGGATGCACGACCAGAGCTGCCACGAGCCGTCGGCCGCCTGCCACACCGCGAAGTCCACGGGCTGCTGCTTCGGGTCAGTCAGCGGCCCGAGGTCGGGGTCGCCCGCCACCTGCCACCAGTCGCCGTCAATCTGCGGCACGAGGGTTTGCGCCATGGCGCCTCCGGGGAACAACAAGGCGAACGCGAGGCAAACGACGGCTCGCCTCATCGCTCACTCCACCTTCACCGCAATGGCGCGCTCGCTGCGCGCGAAGCCGTCCGACGCCCGCAGCAGGAGCGTGTAGGAGCCGGCCTTGGCGAATCGGGCCTCGGTCTCGGCGCTGCGCGCGTTAGAGAAGGCCACGGCGTCGGGCTCCGAACTGCTCCAGCCGACGATCACCGCCATCCGCGTCCTCGCGTCGTCGGCGATGGCGGCCTTGAGCTTGAGCGGCTCGCCGACTCGGGCCGTTGCCTCGGCGGGCAGCTCGATGGCGGGCGGCTGATTGTCGAACGGGTTGGCGCGGTTCCAGTCGAGCGTGGCCTTGAGCTTCGGGCAGTCGTCGGGCGTCTGGTCCCAGTACTCGGCCAGGCCCCACGAGCCCCACTTGCTGTAGCGGCCGACGGAGGAGAAGGTGCAGAAGAGGTCACCGCCGGCCTCGCGCCAGGCGGTGTAGTACTTGCGGTAGAGGTCGCCCATGCGAGGGTGGCGGTTGGCGGCGTGGAAGAGCTCAGTCATTTTCTCGTTGTTCTCGCCGCCGCCCACGCCGACGGCGTGCTGGCCGCCCTCGTAGGCGATGAAGCGCAGGCCGTGACGGTCGAGCAGCTTCTTGACGGCCTGCATGCCCTTCGCCGAGTCGGGCAGGGCCTTGGTCTCGAGGTAATCGAGCACCTGCTCCACCGTCCAGCCCGCCACCTCGTCGGCGCTGGGCTTGCCCCTCGGCGACACGCACATCTGGAGGTAGGGGGCATTGGCCACGGCATCCACGTGCTTCACCGTGTCCTTCCACGGCAGCAGGATGTTTTCGAGCCACCAGGCGTTGCCGCTCTGCCAGGCCAGCACACACACGAGGCGGTCGCGCCCGCCGAAGACCTCTTCCCAGATCGCGAAGATTTCGACGGAGCGCTGGGCGAAGTACTTGCCGCCCGCCTCCCAGGGCCGCTCCTTCGGCCCGATGCCCAGCGACAGGGCCTTCTCCTGCGCGTATCGGGTCTGCGGGAACATGTTGTTCCAGACCTCGTTCGAGTACTCCACGTAGACGTGCAGCGTGGGGTCGAGGCGGTCGCGCACCATCGCGGCGAACTGCCGCACGTAGTCGTCGCTGGCCTTGTGCGGCATGCAGAACCAGGGGTTGACGAGCTGGCGGTTGCACAGGTCAATCATCACCTCCAGCGGCACGCCCTTGAGCGTCCAGGTCGCGTCGGTGACCTTCGGGCGGTCGGCCCACTCGGCCACCTCCGAGCCGTTCGTGTGCATCCAGTCCATGAAGCGGTAGGTGTTCATCCCCTTCCAGAGTTCGAGGAAGCCTGGACGGAAGGGCTGGGCCTGGTAGGTGCCTTCGTGGCCGGGCAGCAGGAATCGGAAGTTCCGCGGGGGATTCTGCGGGTTCACGGAACGGAGGCTCAGGAAGATGCCGTCGGCATTCCTGTCCAGCGTCACCACGATGCGCCCCGGGGCCGACGTGACGACCTTGCCGCCGTGGAAGCCGATCTCGCCCTCGCCGTCGTAGAGCAGCACGTATTCGCCCGCGGGCTTGTGGCCGGCGAAGGTGAGCATGGGCGTTTCGGCGCGGCAGCCGGGTTCGAGCCGTGCGACCCAGCCGTGCTCGTCGAGCGCGAGGGCCGGCCCCTTGCCCCAGGGCTGGCCCTGCCGCTGGCTGATCCAGTGGCGGGCCTGACGGAAGGCGTCCACGAACGGCAGCTCGGTGCTCCAGTCGGCCATGCCGGCCAGGTTGATGCCCATCAGGCGGTTGGCGTTCTCGCCGTTCGCCTGGGCCAGGGGTGCAGAGCCCGGGCCGGAGTAGTCGGGGGGCGCGGCGCCTCGGCCGGGTGCGGCGAGCGCGAGGACAAGGACGGCAGCGGCCAGTCGCGGGGTGAGCATCTGTGGACAGCTCCTCTTGTGGAGGATTCGGACTCTGTGTGAGCAGGGAAGCGGTCGCTCGTGCCCGCGCCTCAGCGGCGAATGTGGCGGCCGCCAGCGGGGCCGGGGTCGTACTCAGGCGCCTCTTTCCCCGAGGCTGCCTTCAGGGTCGTCTGGATGTCCGCCAGGAGCACCGGATCTGGGGACGCCGAGAAGTGCAGCCGCTGAGGGCGGAAGAGCTCCTTCTTCTCCTCCAGAACGCCGTCAATCCAGCGCTTGAACACGCCCTGGTGGTGCAGGATCTCGACCGCGTGCCACTTGCCGTCTCCGAGGGGGTCTTTGTCTCCGAGCGAGAGGTCCTTGCTTCCGAAGCCGCCCGCTCCGTCCACGCGAAGCCTGTTGCGGTTGCTCAGCCCACTGCCGCCTCGCATGCCGGGCCTCAGGAGCTGGTCCCTGTTGAGCGCATCGGGAACATAGAGGTCGCCGTCCACGATTCGCCGGACGAAGAAGCGCAGGCCCAGATGCCCCGACTGGCCCAACGGCAGGGCCTCTGGTGTCTCCGTGGCCACGACGAAGTCCTTCGAGAGAACCACTCCGTTCCTGCTCATCTGCGTCTCGGGCAGAAGCTCTATCTCCTTGAGGACCCGCATATCGGCGTCCAGGTGCTCCTGTGCCTTCAGAGGGTCGCGGAACCAGAGCTGCTCGGGGCGCTCGATCTTGAGCCATTCATCAATGTTCCCGCCCTGCCATGCGTGTCGGGCGCGCAGGGCCTTCAACGCCTGAAGGTCTGGGTCTACTACCACTGGCACGTTCAGCCACAGACCCGTCCACGACGGCCCTTCCGAGGGGCGGCGAGCCATCTCGGCAACTGCCTCTCTCGCGCTCGTCACCTCCTTCAGCATCGGAGGCGTGGCCAGCTTGGGATGGATGAGCGGCGAGGCGGCGCCCACCTTGAGCCACCGCTCGGCCTGTTGGGCGTCGAGGCTCAGGCTCACCACCCAGGTCGGCACGTACGCCGAAACGCTGCCGTTGGGGTTCACAATGGTTGTCAGAGCCTTGTCCAGCTTCTTGTAGCGGAAGACCCAACAGGGGCCTGCATCCGCGAGCAGGTAGCCGGTGAACTTGCCCGAGATGGTGCCTTGTTGCTTCGGCGCATCGGGGCGCGGCCCCCCTCGGCCCGCTGCCTCGCAGGGGATCGCAAGCGCCAGCATGAGCACCACGATCGTGTTCGCAGCCAGCCAACGCATCCCATTCTCCCTTTCCACTGTGCCAGGATGGTACCCCAACTGTCGGCGCAGCGCAACGGCCCTGCTACTCCGGTCGGGCCTCGAGCCGGTCCGATCCGTCCGTCAGCCAGCCGAGTGTGAAGCGCGCGAAGGTGATCTTCTCGTAGGCGCTGCGGTCGCCGCGCTCGTAGAGGCAGCCGATGGTGAGATCGGGCAGCACGGTGAGGCACGAGTAGGCCGAGGGGCCGGGGTTGATGGTCCTCGCCACGGGCCAGGTCTTGCCCTCATCGTAGCTGAGGCGGACGGTCATGTTCACGCGGCTCGTGCTCGCAGGGTTCGAGAAGAGCAGGCGGTTCCTGCCTGCCCTGAACGAAATCGAAGGGTCCTGCGGGCCGGCCAGGGTGTAGCGGAGGAAGCTGGCCTGGCACACGGGCTCGATGAGGGCATCGTCGAGGGTCGGCTCGCTCCAGGTGAGGCCGCCATCCTTGCTGACGGAGATGGCGCGGCGGTTTCTGCCGTGATAGGAGCGCATGTTCATCATCAGCGCGCCGTCGGCGAGTTCGGCGACCTGGCATTCGTTCACGCGGTCGGCGATGGTGCCGCCGAGCTTCCACGTCGCCCCGTGGTCGTCGCTGTAAATCACGTGGGAGCGGTAGGGGTGGGCTTTGGGGTCCGAATGGTCCGAGTGGTCGCAGGGGATGAGCAGGCGGCCGCTCTTCAGTTGGATGCCAACGCCCGGCCCGGTGGCGTACCAGCGCCAGTGGGGCTGGCGGGTCGTCTCGGAGATGTTGACCGGCTCGCTCCAGGTGAGGCCGTCGTCGGTGCTCTTGGTGAGCCAGACGGTTCGCGGCTCAGTCGTCGTGCCCTTCATAATCTGGCTTTCCGGCTCGTCGCCGCGGTTGCGGGTCAGCGGCATCCAGATGGTGCCTGTGGCGCGGTCCACTACGGGACAGGGGTTGCCGATGACGTGTGGGCCGTGGTCGGCGACGACCTGCATCTTGCCCCACGTCTTCCCGCCGTCGGTCGAGCGCTTGAGCACGATGTCAATGTCGCCCGTATCGCTGGAGCTGTTCTTCCGCCCCTCGCAGAAGGCGAGCAGCGTGCCCTTCGGCGTCACGATGACCGCGGGGATGCGGTAGGTGTGATAGCCGTCCTGGCCGCTGATGAAGACGTCCACCTGGCCTTCGAGGGGCTTGGGGGGATCGATGAGGTTGCCTTCGGCGGAGAACTCGCTGATCTGCATGGTGCTTCTCCAGGGGCGGAAGCCGAAGCTGAGGTCGCCCGTGGGCTTGAAGGGTATCCTATGCGCTTCCTTGCCGTCGAGCAAGAAGGCGATCTCGTCGCCCTTGCGGACCGCCTCGAAGAGGAAGGGCCTGCCTTCGGCGATGAGGTCGGCATTGGGCTTGAGCATCTTCGTCGCGCCGCCGAGGAGCGGGCCTTCCACGAAGAACTGGCCGCCCCGCCCGTCGAAGCCGAAGTGGCTATGGCCGTCGAAGGTGAACGAGGCCGCGCTGCTCTTGAGGCCGGTGATGGCCAGGCGTGCCCTGACGTGGAAATCGCCTGGCCCGAGCGCCTTGCCCGCGAAGAGGAAGTTGTTCACGCCGCCGCCTTCGAGCGCGCCGTCCGCCTGCTTCCATTTCGCCCCGACCTCTCGGACCAGCTTCGGTGCGCCCCTTTCGACGAACGCCAAGTCGCCTGCCGCCGCCGCCGTGGCGTGGAGCAGGGGAGCCACCACCAGCCACGCTCGCCTCATGTGCGCCTCCGCCTTGTGCCGGGGCCTCAGCAGGCGCCCGGCAGGTTCTCCAGGTCGTCCAGGTCCTTGTGCCGGCCGCAGGCTTGCTTGTTGGCTCTCAGGTGCGGCAGGCTGATCAGGTTCACCTCGATGCCATCGAGAACGCCGATCACCCTGGCGGCGTAGCATTCCTCGAAGCGCACGCCGGAGATCGAGGTGGCGATCTCGATCCGCAGCGGCGGCACGCCCATGCGGATGATCTGGTCTGGCTTCAGGAAGAGGTCGGGTTGCACCTCGGGGGCAGAGAAGCCGAACTGCTGGAGCGTGCGCGCCAGCCGCTGCGCGTTCTCCGGGCTGATCGCCACCCAGACCTCCATGTCGGCGGTGCCCCTGGGATAGCCGTGGTAGCCCACGGCGTGGCCGCCGATGAGGAGGTACTCAACGCGGTTCTCGTTGAGCAACCTCAAGAAGTCTCTGAAGTCGGGCGGTAGATGGGTCGTAGCCATAGAGGATCTGCCGCATGGTCTCCAGGGCCTCGAGGCGCTCCTGCGGGGTCCGTGAGAGCCAGTACTCCCGCTCATCCGACGCGGCGGAGAGAGGCGCCACGGAAAAGGCAGACTTGTCCATTCGCAGTGAATCAACTCTCGACATGCCCTCATCCTATCACGAACGCCCCGGCGGGTAAAGGGCAGGATCAGCGGCCTTCCGCATCGTGAACGCGGTCAGGCCATCGAGGGGCCGGGCCGCGCGGGGGAAGGCGAAGCTGGCCGCGTAGCCGACGGCGAAGGCCACGGCCACGCCGATCGCGCCGTAGAGGTAGAAGTGGATGGGTGTGCCATAGCAGGCGAAGGCCGAGGCCGCGATGCCGGCCGCCCCGCCGATGAGCGCGCCCGCCCCGTTGGCCCGCCGGGTGAAGATGCCCAATGCGAACACCCCCGCCAACGCGCCGCCGAGCAGCCCGAGCATGCTGGTGAAGAAGAACCACAGATAGCGGATGTTGAGGGCCGCCAGCAGCAGCGCGGCGCCCGTGCCCAACGCCCCCAGAATGCCCGTGAGCCAGCGGGCCAGCCGAAGGCACCGGCGGTCGTCGGCAGCCGGCCTGAGACGGCGATAGAAGTCGGTCACCAGCGCCGTCGCTATGCTGTTCATCGAGCTGTCGAGGGTGGACATGGCGGCGGCGAACACGCCCGCGATGACGAGGCCCGAGACCCCAACCGGCAGCTCGCGGGCGATGAACGACGCGAAGACCGCGTTGTTCTCCTGCGCCGGGTCGAGCAACGCGGGCCGGCTCTTGTAGAAGACGTAGAGCGCCGTGCCGATGCCGAAGAACAGCAGCGACGCCGGCACGCTTAGGAAGGCATTCGTCCAGATCGAGCGCGCCGCCGACCTCTCGTCGCGCGTGGTCAGGTAGCGCTGCACGACCGCCTGGTCGGTGGTGTAGGGCACGAGCACAGTGAGGAAATTGCCCAGGACGACGACCCACAGCGACATCGCCGTGCAGTCCCAGGTCCAGTTGACGAGGCGGAACTTCCCATCGGCGGCGCCCTGTGCCGCGAGGCCGCCGAGGCCCCCCTCCGTGCCCGCCGCCATCACGCCCAGGCACAGCACGGCCCCGCCCATCAGCACGAAGACCTGGAGCACATCGGTCCAAATCACGGCCTCGATGCCGCCGAGCACCGTGTAGAAGGTCGCCAGCACGCCCATGATGAGAATGGAGGCGGTGACGTCCAGCCCGCTCACCGCGGACAGCGCGAGCGCGGGCAGGAGCACCACGATGCCCATCCGCCCGAGCTGGTAGAGGATGAACGACACGCTGCCGAAGAGCCGCACGGCCAGGTTGAACCGCTTCTCCAGGTATTCGTAGGCCGTCGTGACGTTCAGCCGCCGGAAGAACGGCAGGTAGAAGTAGACCACCACGGGCGCGACGAGCACGATGCACAGGTTGGCGAGGAACGGCACCCAGTCGGTGGCGAAGACGGCGGCGGGGATGGAGAGAAATGTGATGGCGCTGAGCTGTGTGCCGAAGATGCTCAGCCCCGCCGCCCACCAGGGCACGCGGCGGCCGGCGAGGAAGAAGTCGTCGGTGCTCTTCTCACGGGGCGCAATGTAGAAGCCGATGGCGACCAGGGCGAGGAGATACGCCGCGAGCACCATGTAGTCGAGGGCCTGGAAATGGGTCTCGCGCTCCACCGGCCGAGCGATGAAAACCTTGGGCGTGCGGGCGCCTGGGCGGATTTCGCCGCTGGGGATCACAATGCCGCCCTGCCAGCGGACGGCGACCGTTGTGACCTGGCCGAGGGGCATCTCGCCCAGCTTCGCCCAGGTGTTCGTGATCGTATGGTAGCCCAGGACGTCGCGGGAGAAGCCGGGGTGACTGTCCTTCAGCTCCTGGACGCGGTTCGCGTTCGCCCCATCGTCGCCGCCGAAGACGAGGATGTGCGCCTGGCCGCTGGCGATGGCGGGCGCGGCCACGACGGGCCGCGGCGCGTCGGCGATGCGCCGCCACGTCTTCGCCTTCGGGCTGTAGGCGTAGCCGTCGGTCAGATAGCGGCGGGCCGGCTTGGCGTCGGGGCCGGCGAACAGCTCCGCGCCGCTGATCACGTAGACCTGCGTTTCGTAGCCATCGCTCTGCGCGGCCACGACCGGCAGGACGCGCCCCGGCCCGGGCCAGGGCTCAAGCTCCTGCCACTTGGCGCCTGGCTTTGACAGGTCGAGTGCCCAGAAGTTCCTCATCCCCTCGGTCGCGGTCGGCGTTTCCTGCCCGCCCGCCACGTAGATCGTGTCGCCGATCAGCGCCGCGCCCATCATCGCGCAGGGCTTGGGGAGAGGCGGGAAGTCGGGCTCGAACTGCCTGACCCACCGGAACACAAGGGTGCAGCACCTCTCGGCATCGCAGCCGCCGATGCACACCAGGTTGTCCTTCCACGTCACCGAGGCCCCATAGGCAAGCGGCTGGCGAAGGCGAGCCATCGCTCCCCACTCCCCATCCTCGCGGCTCATTCTCCGAGGGTCCAGGCTGAAGACCGTATCCACCCACTGCTTCTTGCCCCCCTCGAAGAGGGGGGTAGGGAAATTAGCGCCGCCGGTAACGATGAGGTCGCCACCGCTGACGCCTACAAACGGCCCACCGACGCCAAGGCGGCTGGGGATGGGCGGCAGCTCCTCCCAGGTGAAGAGCTGCTTCGGCGGCAGCGCGCCCTCGCCGCCGAGCGCGGCCGAACACGCGAGCAGAGTCGCGCACAACGCCAGTCGCCAGCCGCTCATGTGCAGCCCCTTTACAGTCCCAACCTCGCGGGCGCCCGCGCTGTGCGATAGGATAGTGTGCGTTCCCGGAAAACACAAGGTGGACACGGTGGACATTGTGGACAGAGTGGGCAGGTGCAAACAGCGAAGAGCGGGCGGGCATCGGAGTCCACGGTGTTCACACTGTCCACCTTGTCCACCCTCGGTTGCGGCTGGCCGCAGGCCAACGCGTAGGTAAGAGGATATTTGGCAGTACGGAACGATTTTCTTGCGTCGAGCCTGCCCGCCCGAAGTGTCTTCACGGCAAGAGCATGCACACGGCACGGTCGCCATAAGCTCCGGAGCTACTGGCGAACCACTGGCGGCTATGCGTACCTGTGGGTGAGGGGAATAGAGCCGATAGGACGGATGGGACCGATAGGACCCAAAGACGAGACAACCCATCTAACCTCCC
>Ga0209506_1000593_pt1 | contig 46534 bp, 50 predicted proteins | sample AD_JPNHG2_MetaG_FD_184409 | JGI IMG/M metagenome (GOLD analysis project Ga0209506, IMG submission 184409) | Active sludge microbial communities of municipal wastewater-treating anaerobic digesters from Japan - AD_JPNHG2_MetaG (SPAdes) (version 2) | ecosystem: Engineered > Bioreactor > Anaerobic...
TAAACCCGACGGTGCTTCATCCGGCCCGGACTGCACGGCGCCTGCCCAAAGACCATGATGTCTTCCGTGGCCACCCCGACGTTCAACCGCAGCCGCAGCCCGGCTTCCGGGTCTTGCACGATCTCCAGCCCGGTGACCAGATTGGGGCTGAAGACCACCGGGGCCGGCGGTTCGCTGACGGGCGGCTGGCCGATGCAGTCCAGAACGCTGTTGATGCGGACATAAAATTGCTGGCCGCTGAGGGGCCCGTATTGGCCCACCGACGGCCGGCTGGGAACGGTTTGCGCCGCGGCCACCCAGCGCTGGCGCTGGGCTTCGGTCAGGCTCCGGCCCCAGGCCTGGGAGCAGGCCGCGAAGCTGGCGCGGGCGCGGGCCTGAGCGGGAGACCGGGCGTCGCGGGGCATGGTTAACGCCCGGCAACATTGGCCAAAGGGCGTCGTGTAATAGACATAAGCTCCGAGGCGTCCGGAGCGGGGGGAATCGAGTAATTTCATAAGCGAGAAACTTCCATGGTTATAGTAATCCAAAGCCGGGAGTGCGGCCCGGCGGCCCGCGCGCGCGGGTCAGTTAACCGGGCAGCGGTTTATCCCCAGCCACCGGAAAAAGGGTATCAGGCCGGAGGCGGCGGTCAACGAAGATAGCAACCCGCCGGATTCGAGCGCGCCGCGTTTGGCTGAGGTGCCAGCCTTTTTGTGGGGCTGCCGTCCGGAGGGCAAGGCTGGCCGGCAGAAGGGACGGAAAAAACAGGCAGTTGCTCAAGCGCACAGGAGCAAAGGGAGGCGGAGTTCCCGGGCGGAAGCTGCGCGCGGCGCGCGAAATAACGTCCTGGCTGTCTGCGGCTGTGGCGGCGCGCGGGCGATGGAGCGGTTTGCTGCCGGTGCCGTTTTGAGGCCGCCGGTGGGAGGGTGTGGCGGGTGAGGGCATGAGGAAAAGGCAGTTGCCGTCCGGCGAAGGGCGGGTAATGTTTTGGCCGAGTTATGATTCCGGCAGGGCGCAGCGTATGGCGGCGATTGACGCCGCGTGAAATCCGGATGTTGTGCTACCTGGGGGTGCTGCTGGGAGTGGCGATCTGGAGATTTGCCCCGCGACCGTGGCATCCGGCCCACACCGTCGAAGTGCCGCATTATGTCATCCAGTCCTCGGCCACGGAGTTGCAGACGGCGGAGGCGGGTCAGGCGTTGGAGATGCTTTACAGCGCCTATACGAGCCGCTTTGAGGGGTGGGCGCAGTTCAGCCGGCGCATCCGAAGTTGAAGGTCAGGCTGTTCCGGGATCGGGCGGAGTTTCGCCGGATCAATCCCGGCCTGGGGTGGGCCGAAGCCTTTTATCGGAAGCCATATTGCCAGGCCTATTACGAGGCGGCAGAGATTAATCCCTGCCATGCGTTATTGCATGAGGCGGTGCATCAGCTCAACGAAGAAGTGACCGGGGTGGCGCTGGCCCAGTGGCTGGAGGAGGGATTGGCCACCTACTTTTCCACCAGCCGGATGATTTCGAACCGGCTGGCGGTGGGCCGGATAGATGTGAATACCTACCCGTGTGGTGGTTGGACGAGTTGGCCGCCAGCCCCCACCTGGCGGAGAACCTTCGCAACGGCAGTGTGATTCCGTTGTTGGCGATTATCACGAATCGCGGCGGCCCCAGCCTGAACCGGCGGGTCAACTTGTATTATCTGCACTGGTGGACGCTGGCGCATTTTATTTTTGAGGATTCGCAGTACGGCCAACGGGCGGGGTCCCTGGTGCGGCAGGGCGGGGGACTGGAGGCGTTCGAAGCGACGATCGGCCCGGTGGAGAAGGTGCAGGTGGAGTGGCATGATTATGTCCGGCGGCTCAAGGCGGCGTGGACCGCCGGTGACGTGAGGTTTTTCAGGGACGGGATACTTCCGGAACCGGCGAAACCATGAGGGCGGGAGAGGAGGGAGGGGTTCCCTGGGCGGCCACGATGAGCGGGGCGCGCGCGGCAGCGAACCGCCGGCGGCCGGCGGATGGCGCGAGTGACGGGGCGGCGGCCCGGCGCGGGGGAATGGGCGATGGAATTGACCGGGGTCAAGGCGGCGGGAGGCGGGATGCCGGAGGTTGGGCGTGGCGATGATGAGCACGGATGTTACGTCGGCGGCCGGTTCGGGCCCGCGCCGGGGCGCGGGGCGGCGGGTTGCGAGCCGGCGGCTGGAGCGCGAGTGGCGGACGATTCAGGCGATGGTGCGGCTGTATTGCCGCGCGCATCATGCGGGCGGCCGCGAGCTTTGCGCGGAGTGCCAGGGGTTGCTGGCCTATGCCGCCGTGCGGCTGGAGCGCTGCCGGTTCGGGGCGGAAAAACCCACTTGCGCGCGATGCCCGGTGCATTGTTATCAGCCAGCCCGGCGGGAGCAGGTGCGGGCGGTGATGCGCTATGCGGGGCCGCGGATGGTCTGGCGGCATCCGGTGTTGAGTTGGTGGCATTGGGTGGATGGATTGAAGCGGCCGGCGGGAGGCGGACGGCGGGGCAGGGGATGAGCCGGATCGGGCGGCATTTCCCGGAGGAGGAGCGGGTTCGGCTGCCTTGAGGCGCCCGGTGGCGGGCGGGGGTTATTCGCGGTTGCCGGGGTTCAGGCGCGGCGGGGTTTCGACTGGAAAGGCCCCGATCATCTGGCGCACCTCCGTTAAGACGGTTTCCACGGGAAGCTGGGCCAGGCCCGCCGGGTGGCGCAGCACGATCATTTTTTCACTGGGCGGCCGCCAGATTTCCACCGCGGTTTCACCCCACAAGAGCACTCCCGGGAGGCCCACGGCGGCGGCGAGGTGCGAGATGCCGGAATCGTGGCCGATGAAGGCGCGGCAGCCGGCCAGGTGGCGCGCCAGTTCGGCCAGGGGACGGCTCTGCGCCACGCGCACCCGCGCGGGCGGCAGGGGGGCCGCGAGGCGCTTCAGCCGGTCGCCCTCGGCTTCTCCGCCCACGAGCAGCAACTCGAAGTCCGTGGCGGTGGCCAGATAATGCAGAAGCTCCGCCCACCGGGCTTCCGGCCAGTTTTTGCGCTCGCTGCCGCTGCCGGGATGGAGGGCCAGGGGGCCGGGCGGCGCCGGGGGCGGAGGCAGGCGCAGGCGGGGGACGGGGTCGGCGTCGAAGATGGCCAGGCGTTCGAGCGGCTGGAGATAGACTTTGGCGGCGTGCAGGCCGCCTCCGTCCATGGCCCGGTGCGGTCCGGGGATGAAGTCGGCGCCGGTGCAGAGGGCCACATTCGTCCGGAAAATGCCGTCCGGGTCGTAGAGATAGGAGACGATGACATCGAATCCGGCGAAGTAGCTGATGAGTTCGGGGGCCAGCCGGCCGCCGCGGGCGAAAAAGCCGGCGAGGTTGGCGGCTTCAATGGGTTGAACCCGGTTGACCAGGCCGCCCGCCAGGGCCAGTTGGGCGATGTGGGGATAGCCGAGGATTTCCAGGTGCGCGGCGGGGAACTGCCGCCGGAGCGAGGCGATCGCCGGCAGCGTGAGCACGAAGTCGCCGATGGCCCCGCCGCGAATCACCAACAGTTTGCCCTGGCCAGGATTCACAGGCGCAAGGGATTCGGGGAGGCGGCGCGGCTCAGGAGACGGTGCGGAAGACCGTCAGCCCCAGGGCCGCCACGAACAGGCCGAACGCCAGCCCCAGGCTGCAGGCCACCTGGGTGCGCTGCGGGGTCGCGGTGCCCCAGGCCAGGAAATCGCGCAGGCGCCAGGGCGAAATGGTGAGCCAGATGCCGGCGAGGACCAGCCCATAGGCCCAGGTTTGGTTGATTAAGACCCAGTGCGTCTGGCTCAGCAGGGGGCGGCCGCTGTCCACCATCAGTTTGGCCAGCAGGAGCAGCACGATGGCCAGCCCGCGCACGGCCAGGAAGTCCTGCACGAATATGCAGGCGCCCAGGCCGATGGCCGCAAAGCCGACGAACAGGTGGCTCTTGAAACGGGCGAAATCGGCGATGGACTCCTGGCTCAGGTTCCACAGGAACCAGGCCGTGCCCAGGGCCATCAGGGCCAGCCCCCACGGCAGCGAGCGCGGGAACTTCCGCACCGCCGCGGCAAAGGCCGCGGGTTTGGCCAGGCCGTAGAGGAGCGGCAGCCCCACGCCCAAACCGAGCAACAGGCTCAAGGTCGAGAGTTTCAAAGTCATTTCAGCAACCGTGCGGAGGATGGGCGATAAGCCCCCGCGGCGCAAGCTGGGAATGGCGGCGTTTCGCTACTGTTCCCGCGGGGGGTGGCCGGTTTGGCCGTAGAGCGTGAACGTGCCCGCGTGCGAGATGCGCACGTCCAGGAGCTGGCCGCGGCAGTGCGGCGGGCCCTCGAATACGACGATCTTATTGCAGCGCGTGCGGCCGGTCAGGCGGGAAGGGTTCTTTTTGCTCGGCCCTTCCACCAGGACCTGGACCGCCCGGCCAACCAGCTTCTGGTGCTGGCGCGCGCCGGACTCATTGACGGCGGCCAGCAGCCGCTGGTTGCGCTCCTCTTTTACCGCCTGGCTGATTTGCCCGGGCATTTGCGCCGCGGGCGTGTCGCGCCGCGGCGAGTATTTGAACACGAACGCCTGGTCGAGCTCGGCTTCGCGCACGAGCCGGAGGGTTTCCTCGAAGTCCGCCTCGGTTTCCCCGGGGAAGCCGGCGATGAAGTCGGTGCTGATGCCGATGGCGGGCTGCACGCGGCGCAGTTTCCCGATGATTTCCAGGAACCGCTCGCGGGTATAGCCGCGGTGCATCCGTTTCAGCACGGAGTTGCTGCCGCTTTGCACCGGGATATGGGCGTTTTCCACCAGTTTGCCGAGCCGCCCATAGGCTTCCACCAGGTCATCCGTGTACCCTTTCGGGTGGGGCGAGCTAAAGCGGATCCGCTCCAGGCCGTTGATTTCATTCACCGCTTCGAGCAGTTGCACGAAGGGGGTGCGGCCGTCGCGGCGGGGGATGAGGCCCCGGCCGTAGCTGGTGACGATTTGGCCCAGGAGGGTGATTTCCTTGACGCCCTGCGCGGCCAGCTCGCGGCATTCGGCCACGATATCGCGGATGGTCCGGCTGCGTTCCTGGCCGCGGGTGTGGGGGACGATGCAGAAGGTGCAGAATTGGTTGCAGCCCTGCATGATGCTCACATAGGCCGTCACGGATTTGCGGGCGTTGCCGTCGAGCAAATGCTCGCGAATCGCGGCTTCACTGCCTGCTTCCGCCGCCACGTCCACGACTTTCCCGCGCTGGCCGGTGAAAAGGCGGTCGAGGTGCTCCGCGGTGCGATGCAGCTTTTGCGTGCCGACAATCAGATCCACGTCCGGCAGGCGGTGGATCAGCCACGAGCCCCGGTTCTGGGCGACGCAGCCCAGGAAACCCAGCACCACCCGGGAGCGGCGGCGGCGGGTTTCCGCCACGAGGTTTTCCATTTTGCGCAGCGCTTTCTGCTCGGCTAAATCGCGCACGCTGCACGTGTTGAGCAGGATGACATCGGCCGATGCCTCGGAGGGGGCGAGCGAATAGCCCTGGGCGACGAGCTGCGCGGCGACCGCTTCGCTGTCGCGCTCGTTCATCTGGCACCCGTAAGTCTTGATATAAACGCTCGGCATAGGGGCTCGGCGAGTTTGATCAAATTAAGCCGCCCGCGCGGGGTTGAAAAGGTGGAAGTGGCCGGGTTAGCGGGGAGTTTCTGATTCCCGCCGGTTCAGCAGCCAGCCCAGCAAGGTGAAGGCGGGCCATGCGAGCGCCGGGATGTAAAGCCCGAACTCATAGAGGCTCTGCAAGCTCCAGCCCAGCACGCCCAGCCAGGCGGCGAATGCGAGCGCGTATTCCGGCCCGGCCGGGCGTTTGGGCCGCGCCCGGGGGAATCCCCAGACCAGCGCGCCGAGGATAAACCCGGTGTAGGCCAGCAGGCCGGCGATTCCGGAATCGGAAGCCTGCTGCAAGTAGTCGTTATGTGCCAGGCGCGCCATTTCGGATTCGGGCCGTTTGACCTGTTGATAGGCGATGGCGAATGTGCCCGGCCCGGTGCCGAGCCAGGGGTGGGCGCGGACTGTTTGGGCGGCGGCGCGCCAGTAGTCGAACCGGGCGACCACGCTCGTTGCCCCTTTCCGAAAAAAGGAGGCGTATTTCCAGAAGAAGCCGGCCAGTCCGGCCAGCAGGATCGCGGCCACGAGCAGGGTTTTGAGCCGCCGGCTGAATGGCACGCGCAGCAAAGCCAGCAGGCCCAGCAGGAGCATCAGCAGCCAGCCGCCTTTCGAGCCGGACCAATACAGGCAGGCCAGCCCGGCCATCCCCGCCAGGCTTATCAGAAAGGCGCGCGCGGCCGGGGTCAGAAACGCGCGCAGTTGTCCGAGGGCGGTGAGGAGCACCGGCAGCAGCAGCAGCAAAGCCCCGGCCAGGGTGTTGGGATAAAACAGCGTGCCAAAGATGCGATCGCTGGTGATTCGCTTCAGGTAGTCGGGGGATACGGTTTCCAGGTGGGGATATACGTAGAGGAAGAAATACTGGCGCGATTGCCGGAGTCCGCCCCAATGCTGCTCCCAGCCGACCGTCAGGACCAGCAGCAGCGCCCCGAGCAAGCCAATCCAGAATAGCCAGGCCTGCTTGACGCGGCGGAGGGAGAAGTAGCCAAGGTAAAAACAAAGCACGCACGCGCCGAAGTGTTTGAGGGTGGCGGTGGAGAGGCTCGGATCGGCGGACGCGGTGGCGGCGAGTCCCTGCCAGCCCAGCCAGATCAGCGGCAGGGCGATCAGCCAGCCGGGCGCGGGGGACCGCCAGTGCGCCACCGCCGCGCCCAGGACGGCGACCCCGGCCAGCATCCCATACGCCCAGGCGATGGGCCACGGATAGCCGAACAGGAACTCATATATCCCCTCCGGGGGGACCACCCACTGTTCGGTGATGGGCGGGTTGCCAAACTTTAACAGCGCCAGGCCGAGGAATGCGCCCCACAGGGCGGCAAAGAGAGCCGTCGGCCACCCGGCCCGCGGGGTCTTGGCGGCTGGCGCGGGGAAGCTCAAGCTACAGGTGGAGTTTCAGCAGCCCGACCTCCAGGGCCAGCGCTTCCTGGACGTTGGTCTGGAGGTAACGCTGGAGTTGTTCGAGGATGCACAGGTTCTCCCGTGCCGCTTTGGGCGAAAGCCGGCGCGCCACCGGGTGCGTCCCCGCCAGTTGAGGGAAAGCCAGCAGGGAGCGGAGGCTGGCTTGGGAGCCGGCGGATTCCCCCAGGGACAAGAGCCAGACATCCCGCAGCCACCATTGGAGGGCCAACAGAAATTCACCCCGCTGACGGCGGTATTCGGCTTCCACCGCGGCGTTAAGCTCCAGCGTCCATTGGTCGCGCAGCGCGGCGTCCACCTCCTCGTATTTCTCCAGCGGGGAACGAGCGTTGAGGTCTTTTTCGATGTCGTCCCGGACGGTTTTCAGTTTGCGGAGCAGCACATCCATGAGGCGGTAGCGGCCCAACAGGCTTTTCTGGCTGGCGGCCGCCATTTCACTGAACGCCGTCAGCCATTCGAGTTGCGCCGCCGCCCAGGCTGGGGGGCCTTCGCCGGCAAAATTCAAGCGCAGGCAGCGGGAGCGGATGGTTTCCAATAAACGCTCCGGCTCGGTCGTGAGCAGAATCAGCACCGAATGCGGCGGCGGCTCTTCGAGGGTTTTGAGAAAGGCGTTGGCCGCCTCCTCCGTCATGCGGTCGGCGGCCACGATGATGCCCACCTTGTATTGGCTTTCGGTGGGCTTGAGGTTCACCACGTCCAGCAGCACGCGGGGCGGGCTGTTGTCGCGATGGACAATCTGGCCGATTTTGATTTGCCGCAGCTTGGATTCGGGGCGCACCCAGAACACGTCGGCGTGCTGGCCGTCGCGCGCCTTCCGGCAGCCGGAGCAGCGGTCGCAGCAATCCACCGCCGCGCCGTTGCGCCGAACGGGGTGCTGGCAGTTCAAGGTTTGGGCCAGGGTGCGCGCCAAGGCTTCCAGGGAATCGAGATGGGGGCCGGCAAACAGGTAAGCGTGCGCCAGCCGCTGGCGCTCGAGTGAGCGTTGCAGCAGCTCCACGCCTTGCGCTTGCGCGGGAAAATCTTTGAATGCCATCCGCTCTGTTATAAATCCCCGGCTGCGGGAAGGGAAGCGGGCATTTTAACGGGAGTTGACGGCGGGGGGGCTCAGCGCTTAAACCCTTGCCATGGAATGCAAAAAGTCGCGCAACGTACAGTTCTGCAATTGCACCTACCCGGGCTGTGAAAAGCATGGCATCTGCTGCGAGTGCCTGCAATATCACCTGGGCATGCGGCAGCTTCCCGGCTGCTGTTTTCCCAAAGAGGTCGAGCGCACGTACGACCGGAGCTTCGAACGTTTTGCCGCCCTGGTGAACGCGGGCCAGGTCTAGCGGGCGTTTTCCGGCGCCTCCGCTTTTCAAGCGCCTTCCGGGGTTTATTCCAACCGGCATCTCCGAGCGCCTCATCTGGCGCGCCGGGATTGAGGACGCCCGGCCGGGGACCGTCCGGCCGCGGCCCGTGAAGCGGCATTGGTTCTGGCGGCGCATTTTTTCCGGAGGAACGGGCGCGGCCGCGGCCATTCCCGGCCGGCAAGCCCTCAAGGGTTAACGGGTCAACGGGATGCGCGCGGAAGAGTTCTTGCTCCGCAGCGCCTTTTCCGGTCAGGATGGCTGCGCATAATGAAGATAAAGGGACTCCGCTGGTACATCGCGGGACTGCTATGCCTGGCTTCGGCGCTGAACTATTTGGATCGGCAAACCCTTTCCGTGCTGATTGGCACCATTAAGGAGGAACTCAGCCTGACGAACGCCAGCTATGGCGCCATTAACGCGTGGTTCCTGGCCAGCTACGGGGTGATGTACGCCGTCAGCGGGCGCATCATAGACTACATTGGCACGCGCCGGGGATTCGTGCTGTTTGTGTCGGGTTGGTCGCTGGCCAACATCCTCCATGTGGTGGCTGCCACCGTGGGCCAGTTTTCGTTCTTTCGCTTTCTGCTGGGAGTCTTCGAGCCGGGCAGCTTCACGGGCGGAGTGAAAGCGGTCGGCGAGTGGTTTCCCATGCGCGACCGCGCGCTGGCCATTGGCATTTTCAATGCGGGTACGGCGGTGGGTTCGGTGGCGGCGGCCCCGATCGTGACTTTCATTGCGGTCACATGGGGCTGGCGATCAGCTTTCTTGGTCACCGGGGCGCTGGGATTTGTCTGGCTGGTGCCGTGGCTGCTGTTCTTCCGCCAGCCCAAAACGCATCCGCAGCTTAGCGAATCGGAACTCCGGTTGATTCTGGAGGGCCAGCCGGAGGAAACGGCGCCGCCGCCGCCGCCGCGGCTCCGGCAATTGCTGCAAATGCGCGAAACCTGGGGTTGCGTGCTGGTGCGCGCGCTGACCGACCCGATCAGTTACTTTCTCCTGTTTTGGATCCCGCTCTACTTTCAAAAGCAACACGGGTTTTGCCTGCAACGCATCGGCCTGTTCATTTGGATTCCCTATGCCGCGGCGGCGTTGGGCAACCTTTGCGGCGGCATCATCCCGCGAACGCTCATTGGCCGGGGCTGGTCGTTGGACAAAGCGCGCAAGGGTACGATGATCTTTCTGACGTTCACGCTCCTGGTCTGTTTGTTTGCCGTGACCCGGACGGCTAATCCGATGGCCGCGCTCCTGCTCGTGGCGGGCATGACCTTCTGTCATGGTGGCTGGGGCAACATCACCCTGCCGGCCGAGGTTTTCCCGAAAAGCGCCATCGGCACGGTCACCGGCTTGGGCGGGGCGCTGGGCTCCTGGGTGGGAGCCCTGGCGATGCTGAGTACGGGCCATGTGGTGGATGCCTATGGCTTTACCCCCATCTTTATTACCTGCGCGCTCTTTTACCCGCTGGCGCTGCTGCTGGTGTACGTGCTTATTGGCAAGCTCGGGGTGGTTCGGGCACTCCCGCAATGAAAGGAAAGGGCGGCGCGCCCGCGTGAAGGATCAAAGGGGCGCGTCCGGCCTGGGTCCGACTGCGGCCGGGAAGCGAAGGAAACGCGCCGCGGCGTCAACATCCTTGAGCCCGTGGCCGGTGATCAGGAGCACGATTTGCTCCCGGCGGCCCAGCAAGTCCGTGCCCTGAAGCCGGCGCAGGGCCGCCACGGTCGCGGTGGCTGCGGGTTCGGCGAACACACCGGTCTTCTCCGCTAGCGTCCGTTGTCCCCGCACTATCTCCCGGTCGGTCACTATGAGGGAGAATCCCCGGCTTTCCTGGACCGCCCGCCGCGCCAGGTGCGCGTTGGCCGGAACGGAAACGGAAATCGAGTCGGCAATCGTGGCGGGTCGCCGGGCGTTCTGGTATTTGCCCGTGCGGATGTAATGATGGATGGCCGCCGAGCGTTCCGCCTGCACGCAGATCAAGCGCGGCAACCGGGCAGTCAGCCCGGCGGCTTTCAGATCGAGGAAAGCCTTGTGCACCCCGCTGATGATGACGCCGTCGCCGACCGGCACCAGAATCGCATCCGGGACCTTAAACCGGTTTTGCTCATAGATTTCCAGTCCCACGGTCTTTTTCCCCTCAAGGGTCAGGGGATGATAGGCGGTATTCCGGTTGAGGCCGCCCTTGTGCGCGGTGTATTCCAGCGAAAGCTGGAACGCGTCATCGTAGGTGCCGCGCACGGGAATGACGCGGGCGCCATACAATACCATTTGCACGAGCTTGGCCTTCGGCGCGCTTTCGGGCACGAAGATGATCGCCTGCCGGCCTGCGGCTGCGCAGAGCGAGCAGCCAATACACAGGGCCGCGTCGAAGCACGGCACCTTGTTCCGGTTGAGGGTGATGGCCTGATACGGGCAGCGCGTGCAATTGCCGCAATGTTCACACAGTTCAGCGTCCACCTGCGGCAACTTCTTGGTCGCCGGAGAGCCATAAAGTCGGTAATCGGATGCGGCAGCGCCGCGCCGATCAATTCTTTGACGGACTTGAATCCCCGGTCCTGCATGAGAAAACTGAGCCCGGAGTGCAATTCATTCACGATGCCCAGCCCGTATTTCATCACGATGGTGCAAAACTGCACCGTTTGGGCGCCCAGGGCCAGAAAGTTGGCCGCCGCCTTGTAGTTCATCGGGCCGCCATTGCCGGACACCGCGATGCCCATGCCCGACACTTTCGCCAGCGTCAAGTTGCTGATCGGCAGCACCCCTTCGCCGGACATGCCGACCACCACCCCCTCTTCCCAACGCCGGTCCTCGGCCCGCCGGAGGGTCAGTGACGGGAAGCTGTTGGCCAGGGTGACCCCGGCTTTCTTATGAGGATACTGGGCGAAAACCTGCTGGATGTACTGGATGATCGGCTGAATGGCGGTGACTGCGGCGGTGAGCTTGAACAGTTTCGGGTTATCCGCCGAGCTGGCTTCCATGACCCAGCCGATAATTTTGGCCGCCAACTCCGCGTTCTGGGAAACAATGTCGCCCTGCGCTCCATCGCCGCCTTGGGGGCAAGAAAGGCTGTATTCAACACCCATGGCTCCCGCCGCTTCCAGTTTTCGCGTATTCGACTGCCAAACAGCCTTGTCGGCCTGATCCTGTCCCGTGACCGGTCCGCCGGTCGAGGCCAGTGCGAGCCGGTCCGGGAATTCCCGCACCAACTGCCTTACTTCCCGGCAAACACGGTCGAGTTCATGACCGGAGACATTGTCGCAGTTGGCATAGGTCGAAGGACCCAACACGGTCATGTATTCGGAGGGAATATGGATCGGCACCTTATCAAAGGTGGTCTTCATCACCCCACCGGCCCAACCCGCCGCGTATGCCTTGCGCATTTGGGCATAACCGTCCGTATGCGGCGCCGCCGAGAGCAGAAAAGGTGATCGAATTTTACGCCCGAAGAACTCGGTTTCGAGCGGCACAGGATACAGTTCCAAGCCCGCCAGCACGACATGGCTCTTGGCGCGGTTCTTGAGGCGAGGCGGCTTTTTGCCCAGCAGATAGGCCTCGGCCTCCAAAGCGGCGTTCTTGCCGGTAGCCACTGACTCGACAACCGTCGCCGAGCCTAAAACCATTTCGCCGGCGTAAAAGACGCCCCGCACTTTTCGGATTGGCAGCGAGGATCGGCTTCTGGTGGCGATGATAACCACATCAAACTCCCGGAAGATCGGGGATTCTCTCCGGTTGACCACGAAATTCTGCGGCCGGGGCGCTTTGCCCTTCGGGAGCATCATCCGGGCGAGGCGCAGGCCGGTTATCTTCTGGTTCCGATGCAAGATCTCGAGGGGCTTGCAGCAACTGGTGATTTCGATGCCCTGCTCCAGCAGTATCTCTCGCTCGTAAGCGGTCAGCGGCATATCTTGCTGCCGGCGCCGGTAAACCAACTCCACCGATAACGCGCCGTGCTTTCTGGCCGTCATGGCACAGTCAACAGCGACCGCGCCGCCGCCCAGCACGGCGACCTTCCGTCCGGCTACCGCGATCTGCTTCTGCCGTTCCAAATACTCCTGCCAGGAAAGCGCGTATTCCTCGCCCGGGATGCCCAGCCGCATCGGCTCTTCCAGTCCGGCGCTGACGATGACCGCCTTGTAGTCCTTGAGCAGCGCAGCCGGATCAGTTATGCCTTGGCCGAGTCGGAAATCAACAGTGCCAAGGGCCTTGATAAACTCGATATCCCGGTTCGTGACTTGCGGGTCGAGCCGGTCATTCGAGATGAGCCGCATCATACCGCCCAGCCGCTTCCATTGTTCGTACACGGTCACTTGGTAGCCGCGCTGCGCGAGCACGCTGGCGGCGCCGAGACTCGCCGGCCCCACACCGATTACCGCAACCTTTTTGCCGTTGCATTAAGGTGCCGGGAAACTTCCTAATCCCGCTTGGTGGCGCGCTTCATCACGCTGGCCTGAACCGCGGGAATATTGATCGGCTGGTCAAACGTGCGGCGCACACATGCCTTCATGCAGAAGTAATCCCGGACAGACGACTCCGCAAACCCAGCCCAGGGGATTCGCTCCCATGATCAGCGCCCCCGCCCGCCGGTAATCAGAAGGCGCTCCCATGCGAGCCGCAATGATGAAGTCCGCCAGCGAGCAATCCGCCGGGCAGGCGACCTGACATGGCTTTTCTTCGCAGTATTCGCACCGGTTAAGCTCCGCCTGCAATTGGGCGGCGGTAAGTGATCCGTCGTTGTTCTTCATGGCCATTTTACCGACAGCAAGGGCTCTCATAATGACACTCCCCGCGAAAGACCGTAACCGCACTTCGGTTGGCCCTTGCTGACCATCGGTTGACTCTGCTCGAGCGGGCAATCCGCATTCATTTCCTCACCCCCGCCGACTCGCGCCGGCGCGGTTATCCATCCTCAACCGCTTTGGCAGCCTCGATGAAGGTTTTGACCCGGGCGTGATCCTTCTTTCCGGGGGCGGCTTCGACCCCGCTCGATACATCCACGCCATAAGGCCGCGCGCACTGTATCGCCTCGGCGACGTTTTCGGGGGACAGTCCCCCCGCCAGAAAGATTGGGCGCCCCCAGTCGCGGGCCTGCCTGGCGAGATTCCAGTTGAATGTTTCGCCAGTGCCCCCCGGCAGGCCTGGCGTGTAGGCATCGAACAGCCAGGCATCTGTGCGATAAGCCCGCACGGCCTCCAGCGATGCCCGATCACGCACGCGAAAAGCCTTCATGCTCATCAGGCCAAATCCCAGGCAATACTCCGGAGACTCGTCGCCATGAAACTGCAGCAGGTTTAGCCCGCATTCCCGGGCGGCGTGCAGAACCAGCCCCTCCGGCGCATTCACAAAGACTCCCACTTTGATCACCGACGCCGGCAATTTGCGAATGACGCTGGCAGCCGCGTCCACGGAAATATGGCGCGGGCTGGGCTCGTAGAATACGAAACCGAGCGCATCCGCGCCCGCTTCGGCCGCGGCCAGTCCGTCGGCCTCATTCGTGATGCCGCAGATTTTGACTTTTACGGGCATGCTGTTGCGGCAGCATACCCGCTTTCCCGCTTGGGACAACCGCGTAATGCGCTGCGCGCGGCTTTTCGTATCTCGAAAAGGGAGCAGTTGCGTGCGCCGTTCATACCCACCGCCAGCCCTCCGCCACGCCGGCACGTTCGCCCGAAAGACCATTTGCGCCCGGCTTTACTCAGGCCTATACTGCCGCTTCTGGCTGCCCCCATAGCTCAAATGGATAGAGCGGCGGTTTCCTAAACCGTTGATCCCTGTTCAATTCAGGGTGGGGGTGCCAGCTTGCGCGCGATGCCGGGATCGGCCTCTTACCAGTTCACCGGCACGGTCAATTTTCGCCCAAAGCGATTGTGGTAATGCAGTTGGCGCTGCTGCGCGCCGTATTCGTGCACGAGCCGGGTGAGTTTCACGTCGTAGCAGCAGTACTCCGCGATTTCGAGCAGCTTGCCTTCCCGGTACCATTGGATGGCTTGCAGCCCCTCCGCGGTCTTCTTCAGGCCAAAGGTGGCCGCGGCGATTGCCTCCAGCGAGAGCCGGTGGCGCAGGGTCTCTTGCAGCTTGAGCATCATGTCCAGCGTGGGCAATTGGCGCAGATCAAACGCGGTGTAACCATGTAGCACCTCATAATCGAACCGCAGAATGTTGAAGCCGACGACCTGATCGGCGCGCTGCAATTCCATGATCAGTTCGTTGACCCGCTTTTCGCAGTAGATCTCGTAAGCGCCCCGCGCGGTGCTGAAGGTCACGCCGACGCTCATGCCCATGCGGCTGATGTTTTCCCAGCCGCCGACCTCATCGGCTGATTTCTGGGTCTCCAGGTCAAAATAAACAATGTTCTTCATCGAGGCGTCTTGCGGCGGCGACAAAGCCAGCCTGCCACCGGGCCACTCTAGCGGACACGGAAAAGCGGGCCTAGGAAAAACGATCGGGGACAACAGTTTCCCTCCCCAATTTCCATTTTTCTGCCATTGACTTCCCCACGGCGCGCGGCAAAAGATGTGCCGCATGAAAGAAACTGCTCATCCGCTTACGTCTCGTCGCGAGTTTATCAAAACCACCGGTCGCTTCACCGCCGCTTCCGCCCTGGCGGGCGTGGCGTTGCCACATGTCCACGCCGCCGGGAGTGATCTCATCCAACTGGCCCTGGTCGGCTGTGGAGGCCGGGGCACGGGCGCTGCCAATAATGCGCTCTCCACCCAGGCGGGCCCACTCAAGCTCGTAGCCATGGCGGATGTCTTTGAAAAGAGGCTTGCCGACAGTTATGACAACGTAACGAACTCGAAGCGAGACCTGGTGGACGTGCCGCCGAGCCGCCGATTCACGGAGTTCACCGGCTATCAGCAGGCGATGGACTGCCTCAAGCCCGGGGATATCGTGATCCTGACCACGCCGCCGGCCTTCCGCTGGGTGCATTTCGCCTACGCCATCAAAAAGGGGTTGAACGTGTTCATGGAAAAACCGGTCACCGTAGATGGCCCGACCAGCCGCCGGATGCTCAAGCTGGCCGAGGATGCCGCCGCCCGGAACTTGAAAGTCGGGGTGGGGCTGATGTCCCGTCATTGCCGGGCGCTTCAGGAATTACGCCAGCGCATTCAAAACGGCGAAATCGGCGATGTCATTCTCATGCGCGGCTACCGGATGCACGGTCCGGTCGGGCATGCTTTCCAAACCAAATGGCCGGGCGACCCCAGCGAATTGCTCTGGCAAGTGCGGCATTTCCACGCCTTCCTTTGGGCCAGCGGCGGCTGTTTCAGCGACTTCTACATCCACCATATTGATCACCTTTGCTGGCTCAAGAATGCCTGGCCGATCAAAGCCCAGGCGCTCGGCGGGCGGCACTACAAGCAGAATCCCGAAGGCGTGCCCTACGTAGATCAGAACTTCGATTCGTATTCGGTGGAGTACACCTTTGCCGATGGCAGCAAGCTATACATGGATGGACGTTGCATGAATGGTTGCAATGACATTTACTCCAGCTATGTGCATGGCAGCAAAGGCATGGCCATTGCCGCCAAAGCCGGCGACTTCCAGGGGCCTTCCAGCATCTTCAAAGGCCAGAATGCGCAACGCTCCAACCTCCTCTGGACTTCCAAGCCTCCTCCTGGCCAGACGGACGACCCGTATCAAAATGAATGGGATGATCTCATGGCCGCCATCCGCAACAATCAGCCCTACAACGAAGCCAAATACGGCGTCGAAGCCAGCCTGGTCACCAGCATGGGCCGCATGGCCGCCCACACCGGCCAGGAAATTTCCTATGAAGACATGCTCAACTGCGAGCATGAATTCGCGCCCGATGTGGATAAGTTCACCATGAATTCGCCCGCCCCGTTGCCCGCGGGACCGGATGGCAAGTATCCCATGCCCATGCCGGGGATCACCAAGCAGCGCGAATATTGATTTCAGCCTGGCCCTGGCTCCGATTGGGGGCTTTGCCAGCGGGCGTCCGGCGGGTCTGAACGTCTTGGGGAAGCTCGGCCAGGCGCCGCCGCAGCCGCCCAGGCGGACGCGGAGGATGGGGGAACCGGGTTGGCCTGGGCGGGAGAGGGCGTCTTTGATATGGAGCCCGCCTTGCCGCCCGCTTTCGGGGCGCCGGGATGGTTGCCGCATGCCCCGCGGGGCTTTGGCGCTGCCAGAAATGGAGGCGTGCCCTTGCGCCGCGATGGCAATATTCCGCTTCCCTCAACCGAAACTCCTGCTAATGATGGCTCGGTTTCATTTGACGCGCGAATCATGAAAGACATTGTTCCAGCTCCGCCGCCCGTCGTGCGCAATGATGTGGCGGCGATACAGACGCTTTTCCAGCAGAACGTCGTGCCGAGCTATGGCCGCTTCGATTTGGTGCTAAGCCACGGAGCGGGATGCAGCCTCTACGACATCACCGGCCGGCGCTATCTCGATTTGGGCGGCGGCATCGCCGTCAACTCGCTGGGCCATGCGCATCCGGCCATCACGGAGGCGCTGGCCGAGCAATCGCGCAAAATTATCTACTGCTCGAACTTCTACTACCACGAACCGCAAGGCCGGCTGGCGCAGGCGCTGGTCAGCCTGATTGGCCCGGGCAAATGCTTCTTTTGCAATAGTGGCGTCGAGGCCAACGAGGGCCTGTTCAAACTGGCCCGCAAGTTCGGGCACGATGAGGGGCGCTTCGAGATTCTGACCACCTTGAACTCGTTTCATGGCCGGACGCTGGCCGCCATCGCCGCCACCGGGCAGGAGAAGGTCAAAAAAGGGTTCGCGCCAGCGGTGCCGGGTTTTCGCCATGTCCCCTTCAACGACCTGAAAGCCATGCGCGAGGCGATCTCGCCCGCGACGGCGGCGATTATGATTGAAGGCATCCAGGGGGAGGGGGGCGTGCTGCCCGCCACGCCGGATTATCTGCTGGGCTTGCGCCGCTTGTGCGACGAAAAGAAGCTGCTGCTGCTTATGGACAGCGTGCAATGCGGGCACTTTCGCAGCGGCCGCTTCCAGAGCTATCAGCGCATCCTCGAAGCGGTGCCGGGCGGCGAGACGTTCCTGCCGGATGGCATCTCGATGGCCAAGTCTCTGGGGGGCGGCTTTCCCATCGGCGCGTTCTGGGTGCGGGCGCCCTATGCGGATTTGCTGAGCGCGGGCTCGCACGGCACCACTTACGGCGGCTCGCCGCTGGCGTGCGCCGTGGCGCTGAAGATCCTTGAGGTCATCGCGCGCGAGAACCTCGCCGCCAATGCGCGCCAGGTGGGCGCGCAATTCAAAAGCCGCCTGGAGGAGCTTGCCCGCAAATACCCGGCGATCATTCAAAAGGTGCGCGGCCTGGGACTGATGCTGGGGATGGAGCTGGCGCCGGCTATGCCTCAATTGCCCGGCGACCCCGCGAAGACGCCGGCGGTCCGTTTCATTAATCTCCTGCACGCCGCCGGGTTGCTGGCCATTCCGGCCGGCACCCACGTCATCCGGTTTTTGCCGCCGCTCAACCTCCGGCCCGCGGAAGCCGAGGAAGGGCTAAAGATGCTTGAATCCGTGCTCGCCAATCTGGTATGAGAGGCTTTTCTCCGGGCAGGCAGCACGCCTGTCCGCTTTGGATATGAGACATCTATTGAGCATTGAGAAGCTGGCTCGCGCGGAGATGGACGCCATCCTGGCAGGGGTGGCGCCGCTCAAAAAGGAACGCGGCCGGCATACACGGTTCCCGCTGGCCGGTCAGACGTGGGCCATGATCTTTTCGAAATCCTCCACACGCACCCGCGTTTCCTTCGAGGTCGGCATCCGCGAATTAGGCGGGCAGGTCATTTTCCTTCCCGCCCATGAAATCCAGCTTGGCCGCGGTGAGCCCGTCAAAGACATGGCGCGCGTCATGGGCCGCATGGTCCACGGCGCGATCTTCCGCACCTTCGCCCAGCAGGACGTGGAAGAGTTTGCGCACTACGCCCAAATCCCCACCATCAACGCGCTCACCGACCAGGAACATCCCTGCCAGATCCTGACGGACATCTTTACGTTCCAGGAAAAGCGCGGACCGATCCAGGGCAAGGTAATCAGTTTCATCGGCGACGGCGCCAGCAACGTCGCCACCTCGTTGGTCTTTGCCGCGGGCAAGGCCGGATTCGAGTTGCGCCTCGCCGCGCCCCGGGGCTTTCAACCGGACGCCGGCCTGGTCAAACGGGCGGGAGGAAAGATCGTCGTCACCGAAGACGTTAAGGCTGCGGCGGCGGGCGCTGACCTGCTTTACACCGATGTGTGGGTCTCGATGGGGCGGGAGCAGGAATCCGCTGAACGCCTGCAGCAACTGAGCGGCTATCAGGTCAACGCCGGCATTGTCCGGCTGGCCCGGCCCGACGCCTTGGTCATGCATTGCCTGCCCGCTTATCGCGGCAAGGAAATTGATGAGGAGACTTTCGAGGCCCACGCCCAAACCATCTTTGATCAAGCCGAAAACCGCCTCCACGTCCAGAAAGCCATTCTAAACTGGATGACCGGCTGACAAGCCCCCTATTCGCAGAGGCCCGTGCGCGGATCGCGATCGTCCCGCCCGTGCGCCAGCCGTTGCTGGCCAGACGGATCCGCTGAGAATACTTGGAGCCCGAGGCTGCCTTCTTCCGCCCATCTGCTCCAGCCGGACCGGCGCTCCGCCAGCTCATTTCCCCCAAGCTTCCCGGGAGTGCCCCCTCCAGATGCTCCCCGCCCGCTTTCGCCGGTTCCCCAACGATTTGAGTGGAACCAGCCGTAGGGCAGGCGGAGTTTGCCGGCCACCCGATGGAGGGTGGTAATGCGGTTGACGATGGCGCGGTAGCCGCAAGCCTTTCTTTTGACGGTGCTGAACCCGCGATTGAGCCTTTCGGTGTGGTTCTGGCAGAACATTCGCCCGTCATCCTGACGGCGGCGGGCCGATCCCCAAAACGAGGGCCGCTCCCGGAACTTCAGAAACACCGTGCCGCTGGCAGATTCAAATCAGTTCGCGGCCACCTCCCAATTCAATCCCGGTCCCAACAGCTCCTGAAACAAGACTCTCTGCGTCATGCTCCAAGCCGACATGGCCTCCTGGCCCATCTTACCGACTTCGTGGGCAAATCCCCGTTTTATACGTAACCCCCGTCTTTCCAGCCTCATCCATAGCTACCCTCAAGCCGTGTACAAGGGGTGTACAAGGGATGCCCACCGGGTGCACAACGAAAAATCCTATGTACTTCCGGTGAGCATCCCTTGTACACCCCTTGTACACGGCTTGAGGGTAGGGTGGAAGTGACGTAATTGCAGGGAGTTGAGGTGCTTTGAGAGGATTGGGAGTCCGAGGGGCTTTGGAGGCGGTTTTTGGGGCGGTTTTCGTGGTTGAAACAGCGGAACTGTGGGGGGAGGGAAAGCCTGCACTCCTTCGCCCTTGAGCCCTGGCAAACCGGATTCCCCTTTGCCCGCGCACTGATCGGGCGGCGCCATCATCGCACGGCCAAAAAGAGCGGCCAAACGCCCCCGGGATCGCACGGCTGCCTTTCCAGCGCTCCGCCGGAGGCTGGCGGCTGTTTCCGTGGCGCCAGCTCATCCGTGGCCATTGGGCGGGGGTGGAAATCCGCAATTATTGGCACCGGATAGGGCGGATGGGCGAGGACGTCTCGCGCAGTCGCAACCCCTACCGGCTGGCTAACCTGGCCCGGTTGCACCGCGCACTGCTGGCCCTGCTGACGCACCGCTACCCCGATCCGCCCCTTCCCCCAAACATCGAAGCGTTTAACCGCCGTCCAATCCGCCGCCTCAACCTCCGCAGCTCTTGATCTACAAAACCAAAGCCCCTGACCTATTCGGGCACCGGAGGCATTCATGTCTGGCGGCGGGCAGGCTGCCGCATAAAGGGGGATGGCGTTGAGGATGCTCGTGAGAGGGGCAGGGGAGGAGGCCCATGCCCGAAGAAGAGAGACGCGGAAGAGCGGGCCTCAGCGGACCTTTTGCCCGGCCCAATCGCGCGGGGCGGAGCCAGAGGCGAAGGATTCCTGGCTGTGGAGCCAGCGTTCCTTGGGTTTTGACACCACGGAGCAAAGCTCTATGCTTAGGCCGTGCGCATTGTAAGGGTATCGCTAGGCCAACGCAGCTATAATATCCAGATCGGCACGGGCTTGCTGGCTCGTGTGGGGAACCTGTGCCGGCGGCTGGAACTGGGGCGTCGTTGTGCCATTATTTCCGACGCGAATGTTGCGCCCCGCTATGCGCATGCCACGCAAAAGGCATTGGACCGCGCGGGCTTTGCCACGGAATTGATCACCATCCCCGCCGGCGAGACGGCCAAGAGCCTGGGCACGGTGGCGGCGTGCTATAATCAACTGGCGGGGCATCGGCTCGAACGCAGCTCCTTTGTTGTCGCGCTGGGGGGCGGCGTGGTGGGGGACCTGGCGGGATTCGTCGCGGCGACGTATTTGCGCGGGATTCCGTTCGTGCAGATTCCCACCACTTTGCTGGCGCAGGTGGACAGCTCGGTCGGCGGCAAGGTGGGGTTGAACCTCAAGGCCGGCAAGAATCTGGTGGGCGCGTTCCACCAACCGCGGCTGGTGCTGTGCGATCTCTGCACGCTGGCCTCGCTGCCGCCGCGCGAATATCTCGCCGGACTCGCGGAGGTCATTAAATACGGCATCATTTACGACGCCGCGCTCTTTCGCGTGTTGGAGCGCGACCTGCCCCGGCTCTTGCGGCGCGAGCCGGCGTGCCTGGCGGGCGTCATTGCCCGCTGCTGCGAGATCAAGGCCGCCGTCGTGCAGCAGGACGAAACCGAAAGCGGCCTGCGCGCCATCCTTAATTTTGGCCACACCATCGGCCATGCGCTCGAAGCGATCTCGCGCTACGGCCAATACCTGCACGGGGAAGCCATCGCCATCGGCCAGGTGGCCGCGGCGCAAATCTCGGTTTGCTTGCGGGGTTTGCCGGTGTCAGAGGCGCTGCGCATCGAGCTTCTCTTTCAGCGCGCGGGGTTGCCCACCCGCGTAAAGCTCACTGCCGCCCGGCAGCGCAAGCTCTTCGTGGCCATGAAACTGGACAAGAAAGTCAGCCGCGGGGAGGTTCGCTTCGTCCTCACGCCGCGAATCGGCGTTGCTGAGTTCGGGCACCCGGTCCCGGCGGGCATCCTCCAGCGCGTCTTGCATCCTGAACCGGGCGCCGCGCCCGGGTTGGAGCAAGGGCAAGAGTGCCCGCCACGGCCCTCCGGCCAGGCCGAAGGCGGATCAGCATGCCCGCGCCCCGGCGTTGCGGCGGCGCATTCCCCTCACCCCACACCCTCCCACGTTTAACATGTCTGCGGTCAGCGAAACCCTTGTTCGCGAATACTTCGAGTTGCACGAATTCCTCGTTCGCCAGCATCGCAAACATGTCGGTCAAACCCGGCGGAACGAAGATGACGATATTGACTTTTTCGTGCTTAATCCGCATCCCAAGCCTGCTATGGGAGAGCTGCCCTTTGTGCTCGGCTCGCCCGAGTTGTCCTTTATCGAGCGCGCGATTGTAGTGGTCAAAGGCTGGCATACGGACACTTTCAGTCCGGCGCGGCTGGAAGCCTCGCCCGGCATCTTCCGTTTTGTGGAACCGCGGGTCTTTCGGCAGGCGGCCCGCGCCTTTGGCAAAGAGGACACGCCGCTGAAGGTGCTGGTGGTTCCCGCCCTGCCGCAGACTGCGGCGGCCCGGGACGAGAGCATTGCGCTGCTGCGTTCCAAGGGCATTGACGCGGTAATCCCCTTCCGGACGATGCTGGCGGATTTGATTAGCAAAACCGCCCCCAATTTCAACTACCAGAAGTCGGACGTGCTCCAGCTTATTCGCATCCTCAAAAACTACGATTTCTTCAAAGAGCCGCAGATGGAATTGTTCAAGCCCCGGCCCGGTAAAAGCAGAAAGGGCTAGTGGGAAATCTCCGGCGGCAACCGGTAGGCTAATCGGAAGCCCGGCGCAAAGCCCCAGGGAACGGCCGCGTTGGCGGAACCCACAAAGCTGGGGCTGCAGTTTCTGGCGGTCGTCTTCGGTTTTCTGAGGCGCGTCTCAGTTTCGGAGCGGCTCGTTTCCAATCAAAGGCATCTGAAAAACAGTTGACCACCGGGGATAACGTTGCCGCGCCGCGCCCCCGGGAGGCCTGGAGCACGCATGCCTCCCGGCTTTGAGGCGTTGCTAAAAATAGAGATGCCCCCGCCGGCTGGCTGGCGTTCTCCGCGGCTTGCCAAGCCGGCGGCGGGCTTGCTAATTTTCCGAGGTGGCACAGCAGCAAACATTGAAAGGAACGGCGAGCTTCGCCGGCATTGGCTTGCACAGTGGCAACCGGGTCTCGATGACCTTCCTGCCGGCTCCCCCCAACACCGGCATCCGCTTTCGGCGCGTGGACCTGGAGGGCAAACCCGAAATCGAGGCGATTGCGGAAAACGTGGTTGATAACAATCGCTCGACTACTTTGGCCCGGGGCCACACCCGCGTGCATACGGTGGAACACGTGCTGGCGACCTTTGCCGGCTACGGCATTGACAACGCCATCGTGGAACTGGATGCCAACGAACCGCCCATTGGCGATGGCAGTGCGCGGGAATATTGTAAGTTGATTCAGGAAGCCGGGATCGTGCCCCAGGACGAACGCCGCGAGTGTTACAAGGTGACCGAGCCCATCCAGCTGGAGATGGGGGAAACGGTGATGACGCTCTTCCCGGACGAGGCCTTTCGCATTTCCTGCACGAGCGCGGACAAGCAGGGACGGTTCACCCAGTTTTACAGCGTGGAACTGACGCCCACAACCTGGGAACGGGACCTGGCCCATGCGCGCACGTTCTGTTTTTACGAGGAAATCGCCTACCTGATCAACCATGGGCTGATCAAGGGCGGCAGCCTGGAAAACGCGGTGGTAATCCGGGATGATGCGGTGCTGACCACCGAACCGTTGCGCTACCCGGATGAATTTGTCCGCCACAAGATATTGGATATCGTCGGCGATCTTGCCTTGTTGGGCCGGCCGCTGCGCGGGCACCTGGTCGCGGTCCGGCCGGGTCATGCGGCCAACTGTGAGCTGCTGCGGCGCATAATCGCGCAAATGCGCAAGCCGGTGGTTGCCGCGCAGACCTTTGCTCCTCCTCCGCCGGCTCCGAAAACGGCGCCCCCGCCCGCCGCGGCCGCGGATGAGACGCAACCGCAGGAAAGCGCCATAGACATCCAGGGGGTGATGAAGCTGCTGCCGCACCGCTATCCGTTTCTGATGGTGGATCGCGTTGCGAAGATCGAAGGCTCCCATATTATCGGCATCAAGAATGTCTCCATCAACGAAGCCTACTTCCAGGGACATTTCCCCGGTCACCCGGTAATGCCCGGCGTGCTGCAATTGGAGGCCATAGCCCAGGTGGCCGGCATCATCATGATGAAAAGCGCGGAAAACGCGGGCAAGATAGCCTATTTCATGTCGGCCGAGGATGTAAAATGGCGCAAGCCGGTGCTGCCGGGCGATGTGCTGGTTATTGATGTGGAGATGACTAAAATCCGCGGCAAGATCGGCAAAGCCAAGGGCGTGTGCAAAGTGGCGGGCGAAGTCGTCAGCGAGGCTGCGGTGACTTTCATGCTGGCCGAACCCTAGGACAGAATTATTAAGCGGTATGATTCACCCCACGGCTCTCATTCATCCCCGGGCGCAGATTGGCCCTGATTGCGAGATTGGGCCGTATTGCGTCATCGGTGAGCATGTCGAATTGGGCGCCGGCTGCCGGCTCCATGCGCACGTAGTGGTGGACGGCCATACGCGGCTGGGGCGGCAGAATGTAATCTATCCCTTCGCCAGCATCGGCCTTCAGACGCAGGATTTAAAGTGGAAGGGCGGGGTGACCCGCACGGAGATCGGGGACCATAATACCATCCGCGAATGCGTCACCATCCATAGCGCCACGGGCGATGGCGAAGCGACGGTCATCGGCTCGCATAACAACATCCTGGCCAGCAGCCATCTCGGCCACAATGTGGTGATCGGCAACCACGTGATCATTTCGATGGCCGGAGTGGCGGGGCATGTGGTTGTGGAAGATTACGCGCTGGTGGGCGGAATGTCGGGGGTGCACCAGTTCTGCCGCATCGGCAAAATGGCGATTGTGGGTGGTTGCTCTCGAATCCCGCAGGACGTGGCGCCGTTCATGCTCGTTGAGGGCAATCCCCCCGAGACGCGCATGATCAACAAGATTGGCCTGGAGCGCAATGGCGTGCCGGCCGAAACCCAGGCTGCCCTCAAGCAGGCCCACAAAATCCTGTTCCGGGAGGGGCTGACTACCTCTAATGCCCTGGCGCGGATCGAGCAGGAATTGCCGCCCCTGCCGGAGGTTCAGTACTTGGTGCGGTTCGTGCGCGCCAGCGAGCGCGGCATCATTAAATGAGCGCCCAAAATTTGAGCGCCCCCGCACAAAACGCAAGCGCGGATTCCGGCTGGCCGCCGCTTGCGCCGGGCACGCTTTATCTCGTGGCCACGCCGATTGGCAACCTCGAGGATATCACGCTGCGGGCGTTGCGCACCCTCAGGGAATGCGACGTGGTGGCCGCTGAGGACACGCGGCGAACCGGGCGGCTTCTGAAACACTTTGCCATCGTTAAACCGCTGCTGAGTTGTTTCCGGTTCAACGAAGCGCAGCGCTGCGGGGAAATCATCGAACGGCTGCAGCGCGGGGAAAAGGTGGCGCTGACGACGGATGCCGGCAGCCCGGGCATCAGCGATCCGGGGGAGCGAGTGGTGCAAGCGGTCATTGCGGCGGGCCTGCGGGTCGAGCCGGTGCCCGGGCCTTGTGCGCTGGTGGCGGCGCTGACGGCCAGCGGGTTGCCGGCCACCGAATTTCATTTCATCGGATTCCTGCCCCACAAGTCCGGCCCGCGACGCCGGGAATTGGAACGTCTTCGCCACACCAGTGGAACCTTGGTGTTTTACGAATCGCCCTATCGCATCGGGAAACTGCTGGCCGAGCTAAACGGAGTTTTCCCGGCCTGCCAGGTCGTCCTTGCACGTGAGTTGACCAAGAAATATGAGGAATACCTGCGTGGCACCCCCGCCGAATTGCTGGCGTTGCTCCGGCAACGATCGCTTAAGGGAGAATTCGTCGTACTGTTGTCCGGCGAAGGGAGGCCCGCCATGGAGCCGGATATGGATTCAGACTTCTGCGGCCCGGGAGATTGATTCTTTCTGGTTGGCGGGACAGGCACAGTTTATAAGCCCTATATCAACAAATTATGAAGAACAATACACCTCTGCTGAACTATCACCCTCTTGGCATCTATCTGCCCACGCCATTCAGGACCCGGAGCGGCATCTTGCGCCGGTTCCTGGCTTGGGCCGTGAGCATTCCCCTGGCTGGGATCAGCTTGACGGCTAGCGCGGCGATCATTGCAATTCAGGACTTTGAACCGATCCCGGCGGTTCCCACTTTTTTGTATACCGCAACCGGAGGCTCGATTTTAACAGGCAGTTCCGGGAGTGGCGGGGGCCCGTGGGGGAGCAATGGAGACCGCCCCTCCTTCTCTCCGTATTACAGCGGTGGCGCTCAAGCCTATCAGGTCAACAGTGGCACGGCGACTCTCACCTTCGATGCTGTCAACACCGGCGGCTTCACTGGAGTCCAACTGAGTCTCCGGGTGGCAGCGTTCTCGGCTGCCACCTCCGCAAATGGGCTTGATTTGGGAGACTATGTGGAAGTCCAAATCAGCCCTGATAATGGGGCGCACTACTATCCCACGGTGAGGGTGACAGGTAACAACAATGCCTACTGGAGTTACGCGGGCGGCACCGGAAATGCGGCCACAGCCTACGACGGAGATGCAACCGCGGCGGTATTTACCCCCGCTGGCAAGGGCGAACGCACTACCGATGGTTACAGCACGATTACCATTACCTCGCTGCCGGAGGTGAGCCAACTGCGAGTGCGCGTTATTATGACAAATGATCACGAAAACGAACGCTGGGTCATTGATGATTTGTTAATCACGGGAACGCTCGCGGAGCCGCCTCAGGCTGGCAACAACGGCCCTGTTTGCGCGGGCGAAACGTTGTCCCTTACAGCCTCGACCATTCCCAGCGCCACTTACGCTTGGACCGGTCCCAATGGTTTCACCGCGAATGTGCAGAATCCCACGATTGCCAACGTGACCCCTGCCGCGAGTGGGGTTTATAGTGTGACGGCCACTGTCAATGGCCACACTTCCCCCGCCGGCACTACCAGTGTGATCGTGAATCCTCCTCCCGCCACCTCGGTTATCAGCGGCAGCAGCGTGGTTGCCATTGGTCAGGCAGGGCAGATTTACTCGGTGACTCCGACGCTCGGATCGAGTTATGCCTGGACCGTTCCTGGCGATGCCACGATCACCGCTGGGGCGGGAACGGCCACGATTGAAGTCCGATTTGGCAGTTTCGGGGGAAATGTTGCCGTAAGCGAAACGACCGCTGCCGGGTGTGTGGGGGACCCGATCTCCCTCGCAGTGGCGGTGGGGCCGAACCACGCGCCGATTGCGCAAAATAAAACGCTGACCACGACGAAGAACACCCCCGCGACCTGTTTCCATAGCAAGCTTCTTGCGGGCGCCACGGACGCGGACCATGACTCGCTGAGCATTAGTTCCGCCGACCCGAGCAGCGCACAGGGCGGAATTGTGGTGCTCCAGGCCGGAAATATAACTTATGTTCCGCCGACGGATTTTATTGGTTCAGACAGCTACTCCTTCACCATAAGCGATGGGCAAGGTGGAACGGCCACGGCCACCGTAAGTGTGACCGTTACGGCGAATAATGGAGGGGCTCCGAACGTGGTCATTCCGCCGACGTATGATAGCGCGAACCGGACTTTTCGCGTCACCTTTGCCGGCATTCCTCACCGTGCTTATACCGTCGAAGCCGCGAGCGAGCCAAACGGGCCCTGGTCCTATCTCAAGACTGCCACCGCGGACGCTTATGGTTTGCTCGAAGTAACCGATGTGCTGCCGTTATCGGTCACTGCCCGTTACTATCGGACCATTTCTCCTTAGCACGATAGTGCTAGCCCGTGCCGCGAATGTTCGCTGCGGCATAAAGTCGGCCGGGCATTAGTGGGGCCAAAGTTTTAACGGTGGCCGTTGCGAGACAGAGGGATGGTGGCGTCGGCTTAAATCCGGCGTTTACCTTCGCGCGATGGTTTCAACCGAAAACAATTCCCTGTGCCAGCGGAAGGTCTTTCGAATAGTTGACGGTAGCGGTTTGCCGCCGCATATAGTTCTTCCAGGCATCGCTGCCGCTTTCGCGCCCGCCGCCGGTTTCCTTTTCGCCGCCGAAGGCGCCCCCGATTTCAGCGCCGCTGGTGCCCAGGTTGACATTGGCGATGCCGCAATCACTGCCGTGGGCGGCAAGGAACTGTTCAGCTTCACGCAGGTCGTTGGTGAAAATAGCCGAGCTGAGCCCTTGGGGCACTTCGTTATGATAGGCAAACGCCTCGTCCAGAGTCCGGTAGGGGATGAGATAGAGGATGGGGGCGAAGGTCTCTTCATGCACGATCTTCATATCGTGGCGCGCGGTTACCAGGCACGGGCGAACGTAGCAGCCGCCGGGGTAGCGCGACCCGTTAAGGGGTTCGCCGCCATAGAGAATTTGGCCGCCTTCCTGGCGCGCCGCCGCGAGGGCCGCCTGCATATCTTCGACAGCGCGCGGGTTGATCAACGGCCCCATAAGTGTGCCGGGTTTCAAAGGATTGCCAATGCGAACCTGCTGGTACGCGCCGACCAGGCGGCGGGTCAGGGACTCGCGAATGGACTCGTGCAGGATAAGGCGCCGGGTAGTGGTGCATCGCTGGCCCGCCGTGCCAACTGCGCCAAACAAAATCGCCCGCATGGCAAGGTCCAGGTCGGCGCTGGGGGTGACGATAATAGCATTATTGCCGCCCAACTCCAGCAGCGAGCGCCCCAGGCGGCGAGCCACCAACTCGGCCACGTGACGGCCCATTCGGATCGAGCCGGTTGCGGAGATGAGCGGAACCCGCGGGTCATTAATCAGTCGCTCGCCAATCGTTGCCCCCTCCCCAATGACCAGGCTGAAAATTGCGGGATCAACTTTGTTGGCGCGGCAGATCCGCTCGGCAATCTTGAGGGTGGCAATCGCCGTGAGCGGAGTCTGGCTGGAGGGCTTCCAAAGGGTGGCATCGCCACAGACGGCGGCCAGCGCGCTGTTCCACGCCCAGACGGCCACGGGAAAGTTGAAGGCGGTGATGATGCCAACAACCCCCAGCGGGTGCCATTGCTCCATCATGCGGTGGCGCGGCCGCTCTGAGGCAATGGTCAGTCCATAAAGCTGGCGCGCGAGGCCAACGGCGAAGTCGCAGATATCAATCATCTCCTGCACTTCGCCTTCGCCTTCAGGTAGAATCTTGCCGGCCTCAAGGGTCACGAGCCGTCCCAGGTCGGTTTTGGCCTGGCGCAAAGCATTGCCGAGTTGGCGCACCAGTTCGCCCCGCTTGGGAGCGGGCACGAGCCGCCAGTCCTGGAAAGCCTGTTGGGCGCGCCGGGCCACCCGCTCGTACTCCTGCGGCGTGGCGGTGCGGACGGTGGCGAGAGTGCGGCCATCTATGGGCGAGATGCTTTTGAGCAGCTTGCCGCTGCCGAACCATTCACCGCCAAAGGCGCCGGGATTCTCGGGTTTGAGGCCGAGTCGTTTGAATAAGGCGGAGGTCAGGGAGTATGTCGGTTTCATAAAAAAGCCGGCGGGCCTGGTGGTAGGCGCGGGTTAAAGCAGGCGGCATTGCTGGTCCATAATGCGCAAAGCCGCTTCAATGATGTCGTCCTTTACGTCCAGTACGGGCCGCAAGCGAATGGAGCGCTCGCCGCAGCGCACTACGAGCAGGCCCAGTTCGTAAGCGCCTTTCCAGAAAGCGTCCCGCGTCGCACCGTTGGGCAGATCAAACGCCAGCATCAACCCGCGCCCACGGACTGCGGAGATCACCGGGTATCTCCGAGCCAGCGCCTGGAGTTCGGCGAGGAAACGCTCCCCCTGGCATCGCGCGTTCTCGACCAATCGCTCCGCTTCGATGATCCGCAGGTAATGCGTGGAGCGTACGTAATCTGTAAAGTTGCCTCCCCAGGTCGAGTTGATGCGGCTGGGAAGCCGGAAGCAGTTATCCTTGACCTCATCAAGCCGCGGGCCAGCCATCACGCCGCAGACCTGCACCTTTTTGCCGAAAACGAGCAAATCAGGGCGCACGTCAAAATGTTCGCAGCACCACATTTTGCCCGTAATTCCCAGTCCGGACTGGACTTCATCAAAGATGAGAAGAACGTCATTCTCATCACAAATCCGGCGTAGCGCGCGCAGAAACTCGCCCCGGAAATGATTGTCGCCGCCCTCGCCCTGGATGGGTTCGATAATAATGGCGGCAATCTCCGGAGCCTTCCGGGCCAGTACGTCCCGGATTTGCTCCAGCGCCTGCCTCTCCTTTTCGACCACCGCCGCCTCGCGCTGCGCGGGCGGCAGGGAGAAATCCAGGTTTGGCGCGATTATGCGTGGCCAGGGAAACTTGGCGAAATAGGCAATCTTGCGCGGATCCGTATTGGTCAGGCTCATCGTGTAGCCGCTCCGCCCGTGAAACGCGCGCTCAAAGTGGATAATCTCCGTCCCGCGCTCGCCTAGCCCTGCGGCGAGGTTCCGCCGCACTTTCCAATCCATCGCCGCCTTAAGCGCGTTCTCCACCGCCAGGGCTCCGCCCTCGATAAAGAAGTAGCGCTCCAGCGGCGCCAGGCCGGCCACGCGCGCGAACGTTTGAATGAACGCCGCATACTGCACGGTGTAAACATCGGCATTGGCCACCTTGACCCGGGCCGCTGCCAGCAAGTCGGACTTCACATCCGCTTGCTCGAAATAGGGATGATTGAAGCCGATGGGTTGCGAGGCATAAAAGCTGTAGAGATCAATCAATTCCCTCCCGGTCACCGCATCCACAAACCGCGAGCCGCGGCTGCGCGTCAGGTCGAACACCAGCTTGAACCCATCCACGAGGATATGCTCCTTCAGACGGGCAATGACTTGTTGTGGCAAAACGGCATCCGAAGCCCTTGGTCCCGCCGTCGGATTTGCGGCAATGCTGCTGGCTTGTTCAATGACACTCATACTGCTATTGATTTTCCACATCTGGAAAACCCGAGACAGACTAGTGAATAGTTGTCCCTCAATCAAGTAAAATAGCCTCTCCGCGAACCTCATTTTCAGGTAAAATCCTGCACCCAGCCATTCGTCCCGAGCTTTTTTGCCGCGCAAAGTGAGGGGCTTGATAGCCAGTTCCCCTGCGCCACGACGGTGCGGGCAAAACTTTGCCCCGCGCGCCCGGGCCCGTTTTGACGAGCAAAGGTGAATGTTGGCGGTTAATCAAAGCCCAGAAAAGGTCTGCCTCTGTACGACAGGCGACGAATTCCGCGCCGTGGTTCTTGAAGCCTTGACCAGAAGGAAGGAGAAGCCACCCAAACCGCGAAACAGTGCGAATCAAAGCTTGCATGCGTTCCAGAATGGTCTAATTTGCCTTGGAAACCAGCGGCGGGGTAGCCAAGTGGTAAGGCAGGGCTCTGCAAAAGCCTCATGCGTCGGTTCGATTCCGACCCTCGCCTCCAAACTGAAACGCTTCTGCGTCAAGGTTTTCCCTCGGCAGGATGCCGCGACGGGCATCAAAACGGGCACTAAATTCTCTACGGACGCCAAACCGTGGCAAACCACGCCAACACGCCCGTAGCACCGTAACAGTTCGGAAGACTTCTTTCGTAGGCTGCCAAAAGTCTATGAAAAATCGTTTCCGTCTGTTGTATCGGGGTGAGCGCGGAACCTTCTTCTGCTTCGACAAACTGACCGGCAAGCGCACCAGTCTGCACACCAAAGACCGGGATGCTGCCGAACAAGTCGTCCTCGCCAAGAATCAGGCGTTGCGCCAGCCGGTGCTCAACTTGCAGATCGCCAAAGCCTATTTGTCCGGCACGGATTCCGGCGTGGCGACCCGCACTTGGCAGGGCGCACTGGACGCACTCATTGAGACGAAGCACGGTTCGACCAAAGAACGTTGGATTCGTGCGGCGAAGGACAAGGCGCTCGATGACCTTTGCTGCCAAACCATCATTGAAACGCAAGCCGAGCATTTGTTGCAGGCACTCAAGGCAGGCACGGTCAGCACCAACGTCCACTTGCGGAAGTTGCATAACTTCTGTCTGGCGATGAACTGGCTGCCATGGCCGATCATTCCGAAGCGACTTTGGCCGGAAGTCCGCTACAAGGAGAAACGCGCGATCACGCGCGAGGAGCACCTGGCCATCATCGCCCGCGAGCCGAATTCCGAGCGCAAGGCGTTTTATCAACTGGCCTGGCATCTCGGCGCATCACAATCCGATCTCGCGTTTCTGGAAGCGGAGAACGTGGACTGGCAAAATCACGTCATCAGCTATCGCCGGATGAAAACCGGCACAATGGCTATCATGCGCTTGGACGAGGAAATGGAGGAAATCTTGAAAGACCTTCCAGGGAACGGCCCGCTGTTTCCGTATCTGCGAACTGTTCGTTCCGGCGACCGGGCGACGGAATTCAAGCAGCGTTGCGAGGGGCTTGGCATCAAAGGCGTGACGCTGCATTCATACCGATATGCTTGGGCCGAACGCGCGAAAGCGGCTGGTTATCCCGAACGATACGCCCAAGTGAACTTGGGCCACAACAGCAAGGCCATGACGCGGGCTTACTCGCGCAAGGCCGAGGTGGAAATGCCGTCACTCAGCGAATGGGAACGACAACACAAAGTGTTTGCCAAAGGCAAAGCTGAATCGGTCGTCTGAACGGCGGTTGCACTGGCCAAGCCCCTGTCCGAATTGTTCGGGCTGGGGCAATCTATTTGCCTTTGGACGAGGCATTCACCTGTTTAACGAGATCCAAAATGACGACTTGCAGTCCGGCAATCTTCTGGATTGCCCAGCTTTCAAAGATGATCCGCTCATTGGTCAGTTTCGGGTCATTGGGATTCTCTGCCATGATGCCATCCCGATATTTGTGGAATTCGTCTATTAGCTCTTGCGACTTTGCATCCACTCGCCCGGCGGCCTCTGGAAATTCCTGTGCATTCATTTTGGGATTTTAATTATGCGGAACGAGCGGGTCAACGCGTAGCGTTGTCGCGCACTGGTTGCCAGCAGCGTTTGACGCCAGCATGAATGCGCCGCAAATAGTCGTAATCATCTTTTCTCTTGTCATCTACCATGCCATGCTGTCCGGAACAGATTTTGCAAACGCTGCATCAAACATGAAAGCCATACTCTCTGCCGCGTTACTCCTGGTTGCCGCCCACATGACGAATGCGCACGGCACTTTTGAGGCCATGTTGAATTATGCTGGGACGACACCGTCGGGTGGTTATCCCGTGTTCTCCTCGATCTATGCCTCCATCAACGGGCCGATTGGCTGGACGTTTCAGCCGACCACGGCCATCAACGTGACCGCCTTGGGCGCGTTCGACTACTTAATGTCCGGCCAGAGCAGCTTACGGGTCGGATTGTGGGATGCCAGCGGCAACTTGCTTGCCTCGCAGACCGTCAGCGCGGACGGCGGGACGGTGGGACAAAGCCACTATGAATCCATCGCTCCGTTGTTGTTGCTGGCGGGCGAGACGTATTATGTGGCGGCTTATTCCGCTTCCGGGTCGTTGTCTGCCGTGGTGGTGACACCGGATGTTGAACCGAACGGCTATGCGACGATGTCGCCGGAAATACAATTGGGCCAAGTGGCCTACGGTTCGGGGACGGGATTTTCCTTTCCGGGAACGACGGCGGGGAATTCAGGTTACGCAATCATCGCGCCGAACTTTGAATTTCAAGCCGTGCCAGAGCCGTCAACCTTGGCTTTGTTCGGCGTGGGAATCATGGGCTGGTTCGTGGCGCGACGAGGCACTGGTCGCACCGGGGAAAAGCCCTGAATCAAGGGACGAAAATCACAGCCATGACAATTCAAGCATTCATTTCTTACTCGCACAAAGACGCAGAACTGCTCACGCAATTACACGAACATCTATCCGCGCTCCAGCGTCAGCATTTGCTTGACGCCTGGACGGACAGGGAAATTCATGCGGGCGGTGTGATTGATGAACATGTGAGTGAGCGGCTTGAACAAGCCAGACTTTACCTGCTGCTTGTAAGCTCGGCATTCATCCAATCCGATTATTGTTTTGAGAAAGAATTCACCCGTGCTTGCGAGCGGCAGCAGGCCGGCGAGGCCATCATCGTCCCGATCATAATCCGTGAATGCGACTGGAGAATCCCGGCCCTGCGACGTTTCAAGGCACTTCCCGAAGACGGCAAGCCGGTTATGAGCCGACATTGGCACACGGCTGACGAGGCATTTGCCAATGTAGCTGCCGGCCTCCGTGATCTCATTGAACACGGCCCGTTTTCAAAGGCAAAGCGTCAAAAGGCAGATAAGGCAGTCAAAGAGAAATTCATCCCGGACGAACGACATGTGACCGAAGAACAACGCGCTGAATTACGAAAGATTGCCGAGGAAGTTGTTGACCGGTTGACTGCGTGGGCAGCGACCGAATCCGATGACGTGGTAAAGAAAAAGAAAGGGCGAAACTTCGGGATAGTTTGGAGTCAGTTCAATGAGCATTTTAACACGGTCGAGCATGGCTTGTCTTCGCTTCCGCGTGAGAAGTTCGACGAGGCCAAGAACTGGCTTCAGCAATACCGGGCCAGCAAGAACAAAAATTTCAAACGCACCAATCCACAGAAATATCGGAACACGCTGACCAAGACCATCTATACGCTTGCCGGAAAACTGGGCTGGACTGATTCACAACTCTATGCGTTCGCTTCGGAGAAAGTCGAATATGCAACACCAATCAACGGCTTGAGTGATCTCGGTAACAATCAGTTGGAACTCGTGCGAGATCGTATTCGTTATGAGCACACGAAGAAGACCGTGAAAACCAAGCAGGCGAAGGCTCGCAGGGAGAATGGCGGGTAATAGCCTTGACCACCAGTGGAAGGCGTCAACGAGACACAAAGTTATTCTCTTGACTGGTATTATCATTGTTGCTCGCCGCCTTACCCGTGTGGATTGAACGTGAAGCATTCTTTCTTTTCCAGTGGTTGACGATGACATCGGAAGCCTTCGCGAGCCAACGTGTGTCAGCCCGCAATTCCTGAAGTTCGGCGCTGGCGAAATACTTTGAACCAGATTGTGGCGGATGACCGAGCGGCCTCAACAAACCCGCGGCCACTAGCACCGCGATGTCTTGCTCGGCAAATCCAAGCAGCCATGCCGTCTCGGTTATCGAAAGGCGCGCGGGCGGCACGGGCAACGACAGGAAATCTTTTTTCTCCTGCTTCATGTCCGATCTCCACTGCGCGAGGTTGGCCGCGCCTCGCCATCGGCAGCTTCCTCGTCCAGCCGCCGCACGGCAATTTGTGTGATGAATCCCTTTTCCTGCCCTTGGGAACGAAACCGCGTCGGCATGGCCATTACCCAGGCGATTTCCCGCGTGTGAACCGCCGTTTCGATGCGGCGCAGGCCATACCCCACCAGCGTTACCTCGTGGTTGATGAAATAAATCTTCAACGTGTCGTGCTCCGCGCCCGCCTTGAGTTCCGAGTGCATGAAATGTTCGTGCGCGAACACCAGCGATTCCTGGGGCGAAAGTTCGACGCGCAACCCGCGCGACCGGGGATCAATGCCGAAGCACTCGATGGTTTTGCTGTCCATATTTTTCGATGTTTGCGAGTTGCGTTAGTTGGAAGGATTTCACCCGCGCCAGAATGTTCCGGGCGCGAATGCTCCAACCGCGAGTCCACCGTTGCCAGCGGTTGCTTTGCCGTCGTGACTGGAATTGCCGGATGCGCTCATGGCCAATCAGATCCAACGCCAGCGGTGAACCACCCGCCCGCAGCACATTTTCGCGGAGCGCGATTTTGTCGGGCGTGAAAATGCGGATGCCCCGGCGACCACGCGAGATCGTCACATACCACTGGCGGCGATTTGTGGCGGCACGGACGGCAGAATCCGAAAAGAGCACATAGTCCATTGTCTTGCCCTGTGAGCCGTAGGAAGTCACCACGTAACCGGGAACGAACTGGCGATAAGCCGCGTCCAATGTGCGCCCGTCTTGTAAAGCGATGCGTCCATCCGGGTGAACGCCTTTCACCGTGACAATTTCCCCATTGGCGACCGCCACGCCAGACGACAGGCGCTGATTCGCTTTGAGTTGCAGCCTGTCGCCTGTGGCGAGGGAAATTTTGCGTGGCTGACAGACCGTGATGCGGTCCAGTTGATGTTGCGGGACAAGTTGCCACTGGCCGCCCATGTCAATCACCACCCCGCGCTTTACCACGCCCACCAGCGAGCCTTTCGCGCCACGCGGCGCACCGCCTATGGGTTGGTTGAACACGATGGAAGCGGACGGCGGATAAAAGCGGGCATTCCGCTTTTGCGCGTTGGTCAAATCCACCTGCTCTAACGCTTCAATGTCTGTTTCTTTCGTGCCCAGCAGACCCTTTTCCCGGAGCTTGGCCCGCACCTGCTCGTTGACGCGATGCACTTCGCTCCACGTCTGCGCGACGACCACCAACGAATGTCCGGCTTCAGCATAATTCACGTATTCTTCGGCCAGACGTTCCGGCTGATCACCCAACGGACAGGCAACGACCGCGCCCAATCGTTCGAGACCAGCGAAGGATTCTGCCAGTTTACCGGCAGCGGCATCCGCGACAGCGCGGCGGTAGCGGCGAATACCGCGTTTTTCCTCATTAGTTTCGCCGAACTTGGGATTCTGGCGGCGAATCTGCCGCAACTCGGCCGGTTGCAAATGTGCGTAGCGTTCAAGCACGAGCATGGCGTCCGAGGCTTCCACCGGCCCATGCTGGCGCGTGTCGCCGGAGAAAATCAGCCTGCCATTGCTGGAGCGAACCAGCCTGACGAGTTCTGCCATTTGCTTGCCACTGACTTGACCCGCTTCGTCCAACACCACGACGGCATGTTCTGGCATCGCCTTTCGCGTCAGGAAGTCGGCGAGCGTCGTAGGCGAAGTGAAACCACTGTCGGCCAAATCCCGCACCTGTTGGCGCTGCGGGGCAAGTGTCACCACGGGATGACCCGCTTCCCGAAGTTGTTCCGTCAGTGCCTTGAGTACGTAACTTTTTCCCGTGCCCGCCCCGCCGCGAAACAACGTGATGAAATCCCGCGACATCAGCAGTCGCTTTAACGCCGCGCTTTGTTCTTTGGCAAAAGACTCTGGCAACACGGGCAGCGTGTGAACCAACGGCCCAAAGGCGCTGATCCCTTCCGTTGCCGCTCGGACGATTTCCCATTCGCGCCCCAAGACTTCGCGCGTGGTCACATTGGCAACCTGGCTTTCGTCCCGGGCATAACCCCGCTTGCTGGTTGCCCGTTTCAAGCCGCCGATGCTTACGTTTTCCCCTTGCGCCCAAAGCAACGCCTGCCGCCAGATTTCCCGTTCCGGCACAACGGCACAGCGGTCGAATAGATGCTCCTCCGCCCAAGCAACGGCTTCCGCCGATTTATCCGCTTCGTCACGGCGGACAAAGCATCTGCGCCGGGCCATTCATCTTTGCGAACGGCGAATCCTCGCCAAAGCGTTCAATGGCGGCGAACTGCTCGCCGCGCTGGCACAGCAGGACTTCGCCGGGATTTAGTTTGAGCAGTGCGGAGCGAACTTCCCATTGGCCGGTTTGAGGCGTACCGTCCGGGCGGGCGACCGGGCGACGGAGTTTAAGCAGCGTTGCGACGGCCCGAAAATCAAAGGCGTGTCGCTCCATTGCTACCGCTACTCTTGGGCGCAACCGGCGCGACTGGCGGGGATGCCAATTCGTTTTGCGCAGGAGGCGCTTGGACAGAACAGCAAAGCCGTGCATCTGGCTTACTCCGACGTGCCGGAAGTACGAGTGCCGTCACTCGCTGATTACGAGAAACGCCAGACGATGTTCGCCGAGGGAAAAATTGATGAACCGCAAGCCATACCGCAAGTGGTCAATGCGTGAGGAATGACTATGAAATCCAATTCCTTCGACAGAACGCTCCGCGTGATTGGCCTTTGCTTTTGTGTGTTCATTGTGGCGCCCGCGTTCTCCGCTCGCCAATCTCGCAGCGAGCCGTCCGCCGAAAAAAGAGGGCAAGCACGGTTTGTTGCGGCGAGGCAAGAAGATCTGGCCAGAATTGCCACGCGCCTTGCCAAAGGCACACTGCTTTGGTAAAATCGAACCGTTCGGAAGAACGCTGTATGTAAACAAACAAGCCACAATACGAATCTGCGGCTTCGCCGCTGTCTGAATCGAAATTGGCATTTTCATTGGAAGGACAGCGCTCGAAGCACGCCCACATCGGGCGTGCCGAAAGCGTTCCTTCCAAGGCATGCCAATGCCTGATTCGGGGCGTGAGTAGTCACGCCCCTTCGGTTCCGGGGGTGAGGCTTCGCGCTTACGTTCGACAATTGAGTGACGGGCGTAGTCACGCCCCTTCGGTTCCGGGGGTGAGGCTTCGGAAGAAAGGAAAAATGAAAATGAAAAGTCTGAAGTCAACAATCGGCAAGCTGGCTGTGGGATGCGTTTTCGGTCTCAGCTTGATCAGCAGTGCGCCTGCTCAGCTCCAATTCACGGATGTCCGGGTGAACAGCGGTGGCGCTATCCAACTATATTGGGCGAGTGAATCGAATGCCGTTTACCGAATCGAGTACGCCTCCGAGTTGATTGATAGCGGCACGATTTGGAACATGCTTTACGAGGATTATCCTTCCTTTGGAACAAACACCTACTGGACTGATGCTGGCGACCAAAACACCGCAGACGTCGTCGGTCATCCGAGAGATGGCGCGATGAGGTTCTATCGAGTTGTCCAGACTGATACGAATGATCTCGCAAATGCGCCTCAGGTTTCAATCCTCACCCCAACGAACAATTCGGTGCTCACTGGTGACATTACAGTTTCTCTTTCTGTTACAAGCTCGCTTCCTGTGAATTCAATCCGGCTTTACGTGGACGGACAAGAGGTCGGCTACCAAGTTGATGAGGCGACGAATTTTGTCATCAACACCTGCCAATTGGGGAATGGTTCGCACAAGATTTTTGCAATTGTCGAGAATTCAAGCGGCTCCGAAACAACCGGCGAAACAGCCGACATGGTTGCGAATTATGGAATTTCGCCGGCCCGTTCAGTGATCTTCGACAACTTTATTACGGACTACCGCGGCAAGCTGAGATTCCAAGACCCCGATGAAAGTGAAACGAACCGCTTCTCAGCAAATTTCGCGGCATACGCGGACTGGACGCTGACGATCACCAACCAAAACGGTGTGGCGGTTCGCACTGTGACCGGAACTGACTTCAGCATGGAATTTGTGTGGGACGGAACTGGTGACGGCGGAACGAACTTACCGAATGGACCGTATTGGGCGGTCCTGTCCGCCACACAATCAAGTTCGTCATCAATGGCGGAGTTGCTACGAATGATGCCCTCCTACATCGAGGACGCAATTGCGAAAGGAGAAAAATCGTATTTCATCGAGCCGCCGCCAATGCCGCCGGTGTACACAAATGGGGAATGGGTTTCTTGGGAAAAAGTTTACGGCCCGCAACCGTTAACCGAAGTGCCCATCCAAGACGAATATTTCACACTGGCAGCCGCAATCGATCAACAAGCGAAGGAATATTCAGGCTCGTCGGGCGGTGGCGTCACGCTGGATGGACCAGGAGACTCAGGAAGTGGAAGTCAAACAACGGTTCTGAGACCTATTCCATCAGTGTGGTTCGGCAAAAATGGAACAGTCGGAATCGCCTACCAAGGCAATCATCCAGACGGCGTTTCATTCGGTCTTAACACAAGGCCAAGCAACGGACTCCTCGGACGTGTTTCATTGAACGTGACACCCGGCAGCTACGGGCACCTGAACGCGGCACACCGGATTGCGCTTGGCTTTAATCGGTACATGGGCGGCGCAGGCTACCGGCTGAAGTTCTACAAAGGGAACTTTGATTTGCAGGCATCCGACCTGCGTAAGCCATCTAAGGGCGGAAGCAGCCGCTTCAATGATGTCAATGTGGGCTTGTTGGTGGGCCACGGAGTTTATGGAACGACCGCCGACTACACCATCGCCGGCTCAGGACCGTTGCAGACGTACTACCCGGTTTATGCAGGTGGGAACGGCTACGACTGGGTGCGGCTTTCGGAATTCGATTTCGGAAGTTCGGGTGCAAATGGGCTTCGATGGATGTCCATTCTTACCTGCAACAATCTGGTGAATTCCGTTTACCAGGATTGCTACGACAAAGAAGTGCTGCCGGTGAACGACTATCTGCATTTACTATGCGGTGCGAAGACATCCGTGTTCATCGTGTCAGCTTTTGGATTGCACTATTCGGCGGCGTTGACGGGCGGGGGCGGAGTCCAGCGCAGAACTGTCAAAGAATCGTGGTTCTATGCGGGTACAAAAACACAAGGCTTTCAACCCGGTGGGCCGCATGTAACCGTGCAATTTCGAGTCATCGGCTGGCCAGCCTGCTTCACCGATGACTTGGTAACGTATTCCGATCCGGATTCAGGTAATCCGGCGGATATTACCTTTGAGGATAGCACAGTGTTTACACCATGAGGCGACCGCTGGTTATGTTTCTTGTTTGGGCGCTGGGCGGCACTTTTCCCAGTGTCGCCCAGCTTTCCCTTGAGGCGTTTGGCGATCCGTTCGACGGGAAGCGTGTTGAAATTGTGTGGACCGTTCCGACGAACAAATTACCACAATCATTGAATACGATGAGAGTGCTTCCGGCCGTTTTCACGGACGAGGTTGTTTCCAACGTGATTTCTCTGTGCGAATTCAAAGAGCCTGAACAAGTGCGATTGCTTTTTCGCCCTGTGACGCACGGGAAAGAAGTGTCGTATCAAGAACCTCAACCAGAAAAGCCGGTACTAGGCAAATCTCTGCGAATTTATCCTGCGGACGGCTATATCAATTATCTCAATCCGAAAGCCGAAGCGCTTCCCCGAAGTCGCGTCGAGGGAGTTCCCGATGAAGCCGAGGCACTAAGCCTGGCGGTAAGGCTATTGCCAAAACTTGGAATCAATCAGGATGAACTCGCGCACAAACCGGACGGCAAGCAATTGGAATTCCTGAAAACCTCACGAACGATGGGAAAGTTCGTTAAGAATGCCAAAGAACCTGTCGAACAAGTCATCGTGCGGGGAGTAATTCTGTTCAGACAAATAAACAACGTAGCCTTTTCAGGGGCGGGAGATTGTGACGGGCTTCGCGTGGAGTTTGGAAACAATGCCCAAATAAAAGAATTGGCGCTGACATGGCGCAATTTGCGAACAGACAAAACGGTGACGCTCGCGAGTCCGGACCAAATCGTTCAACGAATCAAGGGTGGAAAGGCTGTAATTCGACTTCCAGAACCTTTTGCGAACCTACAACTCGTAAAAAAACTCACGATAATAGATGCCAGACCTTATTACTTTGCTTTCGTCGGAGGTCATCGGCAAAAGATTGTTTACCCTTACGTTATGCTCACGGCTGATGCTGATTTGGGTTTCACAAATTAGGTTGCTTGGTTAAATTGCCCGATTGTAAAGTGATGGTCTATTTAATAATCGAGAAACCCGCTCGTTTCGCTCGTTTCTGGCTGATGACGGCTGTCGCTTGCATCAATGGCGTGGATAACGCGTTGGTGAGGTAATAAATTTTGCAGAAAGAGTTCACACACGCCCAACCGTTTCGGTTCGTCTGGATAAGATCCGAATATCGTCTCCGCAGCCATGCGCTTGATTTCAGAATCGGAATCTTTTAGGAGGCGGGCAACTACCGGCACGAGAATTTCCTTTTCGGGCCGGGTGGAGCCCTGCCAGATGTGGCGGTGAGGAACCGCTCTTAAGAAACGTGCTGCTGCCCCGAAAACTACGCCCTGTTTATGGCATATGGCAGAAATCGCATAAACTGGCTACGCGGCGGATCACCGCGACGCAATTAGAGTCGTTCATTGGCGCGACGAACCGCTGCCTGACGCACGGCCTCGATCGTCACGAGTCGCCAAGATTGTGTCTCGTGAACGTCAGGCAAGCGGTTCGCCGCTTATTACGGCAATGGAGCAAAACGCTCCGCGTCTGCCGCGCCGCACGCCTCTACTATTCGCGCCGGGCGCATGGCGGAACTCGTTGAACGGCTAGCTCGCTCTCGCTGAGTTGGGGTATCTCCATTGTAGTGCCGAAAAAATGCGGCGGCGCGAGCGGCCCATGCGTCCGCTCGCGCCGGTTTGAAGCCATCAATTCTCCGCATCGGCGAATTCGGGAGCAGACGCGCCCTGCCGATCACGTCCGTTTGTCGCAGGCAATTCCTGCCCCTTGCGATTATTTTTGTAGCGCCAGTATTCGATAACCGCATCACATGCCTTGCCGTACCATTTTTCATCACGTCGCAAATCCTCCAGCGTCTTGGTCAGAAAGAACTTCTGGCCGTTGTGCGCCGGATGACCGAGGGGTTTGAGCATCCCTCTTGCAACGAGAATCGGAATTTCATGCGCCGAAAAGCCGAGGAACCATGCCGTTTGCTCCGCAGTCAGCCGACCCGGAGTATTGCCTAGGTTCAAGAAACGTTCCATGTCCTGATTCATAGGTCCTTCTACATTCTAATTCCGTGGCTGACGGATTGCGTCATCGTCTGCGAAACCGTTTCCTCGCTCGCGACCGCTTGATGGCAGCGTTTTGAAATCGCGGTTACAATGTGGCCGGGCCGGTGATCGGGATATTGCTCCCAAACGATTTTCTGTGCTTTGGCCACGAGATTACTGGCCATGAATTCCAACGTCAGCCGGGCATCGTCCTTGAACGCCTCCGTCAGAGCTTGAGCATCGTTGCCTTTCCAAAGCATTTGCGCGTTGCCATTGGTTTGCGCATAAGGCGAGTCCTCATTGAACCGTTCGATGACGGCGAATTCATCGCCACGCTGACACAGCAGGATTTCACCATGATTCAGGTTGAGCAACGCGGAGCGAACTTCCCATCGTTCCGTTTCCGACATGCTTACTTCAAAATCGCAGGACTCCGGCAGTTGCCCGCTCCCGCTCAATTGCTGGTTTAGCTCCTTTGCGTAATTCAACTGTGCGGCAATCGCGCTGGACGCGGCGCAGTATCCGTTCATTTCGTCCTCAGAGAAAGAGCAGCCAGCGACTCTGTAGGGCAACATGATTTGACCGCCTCTTTTCAATCCACCCGTCAGCCGCCGCTCAATCTCCAGGCATTCATCAGGCCGGATTGAACCGGCCTTATCTGACTGCGCCGCAATGTGGCCACCCGCCCACCGTTCCAGTTCACTGACCAGAATCATCATTTCGCCCGAACGCGAGCGCACGGCATTGATTTCGCCTGTTTGAATTCGCGAGAACAGGCTGAACTCGTCGAGACCGAGAGCAGCCGCGCTCTTGTCAGTCGCGAGCGCCGCTTGCCCCGGTTTCTCATTCGTTATTTGCATAACGTTCCTTTCTTCTTTCTCGAAATCCGTTCGCCGCCAGCGGCGAAGATTTCATGTTTTCATCTGTTGCTGTAGCGCACGGCGGCCAAACAGTTTGTCCTGCAAGCAGGGCTGTGCAAGCGGATGAGGCTTTTAGTCCAAGTCCGGGCATCAGTCCCCATGCGACTGCGGTAGCAGGGACGTTGGCAAGCAGCGGGAGCAATCAGTTCTTTTTCGGCAGCGTGAATTTTGGCAACTGGTCCAAGGGGGCCGCATACAATGCTCGGGTGAACGCCTACGCGTTCAACTCGGGACTTGCCGGTCCGTTCAGTGAGGAGGCTGCCAATAATAACCTCCGGTTGGCTAACAATTCTTACGGACACCGGGCGGGTTGGTCGTTCGACGGAGCAGACTGGATTTGGTATGGGCTCGCGGCGACAAACGCCCCGGAAGATTGGAAATTTGGCGCGTACGCGGGATCCTCTCTGACTCCCGGCGAAGCCTCGTCTGTTAGGCGCGGGCGCTTCGCTGTTTCCTTCGTTTCGCATCCGCTCCACTCCGGCGCTGCGCTTTCCGTCGCCTACCTTCCAACCGAAGCAGTATGTGTTAGCGATTCCCGCTCTTAAAACTTCACTGCTGGCGATGGCATTACGCCTTGAGCGACGCCATATCAATGACGAAGCGATATGCTTGAGCAAGTGTTCCCACGCTTCACTGATTTTCTGTATTGGAATGATTTCGATGTCCGAAGCGATTTTGTGTTTCGCGCAGAAGTCGAGCATTTCCTGGGTTTCAGGAATGCCACCGATGGCTGAACCGGCAAAATTGCGGCGCGGCAAAATCACCGATCAAGTTCTGCTGGTTTGGAGATAGAGAAATGTCATTCCACTGAAATTTCGGCAAGTCACTGGCGCGAATCGCCGTTCCGATGGTATGGCCCAACTGCGCTTGTCAACGATACTACGGGTCGGCTCGAACACCCCGGCTCGCCGCTTCCGTTCCTCGTTGACAATGCTCGTTGGGCCGGGGCGGGGACGGCGATTAGGAATTCGCGCCGGGGTTTCTGACCAGTGGGAGAGAGCGCTGAAGCTTTCAGCGCAGCAAATCGTTTTCATGATGGAATCTTCAATCCCATCACTTAAATGGCTTCTGTTGTGGTCTCGTTTTGCCCTCTTTTCAACGCTTGTTGGCTATGCGTACTTCTGCTAACGGCAACCTCAATTCGCCATCATTTCGAGCAAGCGTTGTAGTACGTAAGAACTCATGAAAATCGCCGATGCAAACCTGAAGACATCCCCTCGAAGTTGCGGTCATTGATGGCCGCATTCCAGCGTTTCTCGTAGCGCCTGAGCGCGAAGCGAAGATGATTCGCCTGATAGACAAATACGACACTCGGATTCAGTTGAAGGCAGACGCCTATAAATGGCTTTGGAGGAGTTTCGCATTTTGAATTTAACGCATTTTCGTTGGACTGCGTTCTCTCAAAAGCTTTGAGCCTATTGCTACGCCTACACGACGATCACCACCGAACTTCAGAAGGCGAGCGGCGTATTTGCCGCAATCAAGAACCCGGCAGAATATCAACTCGCATTCAAGCTGTTAGATCAGAGAGCCAGCTACTGTAAGAGAGGCTTGCTGATCGTGAGAGGGAGTGGCTGAACGTGTTATCCGAACCATATTTCTGGTGAATGCTGACCAATTTAGGGATACGAAGATTCCTCTAAACGGGCATCAAAATGGGAACTAAAATGGGAACTGACAGTGTTGAAACAGGCTCGTACGTGTAGGAAATTGTTGAAGATTGTTCGCTTGATTTACAGCAACAACGAGGTTAAACTCCTTATCAGTGCAGCACTTAGAGAAGTCTCCGCTGCCGAACGGTTTAGGCGGGATTCGGAATAGTTGAAAGTTTTGTTCGATTCCGACCCTCGCCTCCAATTCCAAGTTGCCATGAGGCAACGGATTGCAGAAGCCAGAGGAGGAAGTGCCAGTGAAAGTGCCAGTGAAATTATTACCGGGACACAACCATTGAACTACCCCGGCAATACCCGGCAATCACTCGCAACGACGGGATTCGCTGCCCGTCTGGTGTAGCTGATACACCCAAAACCACGTTCAGCCTCATAGCCTCGGACGAAGAAAGTCTGAGCTATGAAACGTCGTTTCATCCTCTACCGCCGCAAGCGCGGCGGCATGTTCTACGTTGAAGACACCGAAACCCGGAAGCAGGAGAGTCTCGGCACGCGCGATCGCGCAGAGGCCATGTCTCTGCTCAACGCCCGCAACGAGTCGGTTCGCCAGCCGCAACTGAATCTTCACATCGCCAAGGCATATCTGGCCGGGACAGATTCAGGCGTGTCAACGCGAACGTGGCAAAATGCCCTGGACGCCATCATCGAATCCAAAACCGGGTCAACCAAAGACCGCTGGCAGCGCGCCGCGAAAGAAAAGGCAATGGACCTGATTCGTGACCGGGTGATCATCGAGACACAAGGCGAGCAACTGCTCGCCTGTCTCAAAGCCGGAACCGTCAGCACGAATGTCCATCTACGCAAGCTGCACAACTTCTGCCTCGCGATGAATTGGCTGCCCTGGCCGATCATTCCCAAGCGCCTCTGGCCAGAAGTTCGTTTTCAGCCCAAACGAGCGATCACCATCGAGGAGCATCAGCTCATCCTGGAGCGCGAAAAGAATCCGGAGAGGCGGAGCTTTTACGAGCTGTGCTGGCATCTCGGCGGCTCGCAAACTGACATCGCCAACCTGAAAGCGGAGGATATTGATTGGGGCAACCGAACCATCGCCTACACACGCCAGAAGACCGGCAGTCTCGCGATGATCCACTTTGGCGAAGAGATCGAGGCGGTTCTTCGCCGTCTGCCAGACACCGGCCCGTTGTTTCCCTACCTGCAATCCGTCCGGTGTGGCGACCGTGCGACTGAGTTCAAGCAACGTTGCCGGGGGCTTGGTATCAAGGGTGTGTCGCTGCATTCCTACCGTTATGCCTGGGCCGAACGCGCCAAGCAATGCGGCTACCCGGAGCGGTTTGCACAAGAGGCGCTGGGCCACAACAGCAAGGCGGTGCATCGCGCCTATGCGCGAAGGGCACAAGTGCGGCTGCCATCTTTGGAAAGTTATGAACGGCAGGCAACGGATGGCCGAATCATTCCCTTGCCGTCGGTTTCGTCGAAGCTGGATCGGAACGACCACTCGATCTCAGCGGCCGGTTGAACGCCGCACTCTGCGTCGCTGCGCGCCCGCGAGCCTTCTGCTTGCGGGCGTTTCGTTCCCGCCAGTAGCTGCAGATCGCATCACTGGCACGGGCGAGCCACTTTTCGTCCCGGCGGAGTTGCTCCAGTAATTCCGTGGCGAAGAACTTCGTGCTGTTGCGTGGGGGATGCCCAAGCGGTTTCAACAAGCCTGCGGCGACAAGCATGGGAACTTCATGCGGTTCGAAGCCGAGAAACCAAGCTGTTTGGGTGGCGGTCAGGCGGGCGGGGGCGATTTTCCAACTGAGGAACTCGGTTTGTTGCGCGGTCTCGTTCATACAAACGACACCCTTATCAAGACCGAATCACTTTGTGGTGTATCCAATACACGAGAACTACACCTGAATTACCCACTCAAGACTCCGCCTATAAGCCTCTTATACCACTTCTGGCACGTAAATGCACTATTCTCCGCTGCGGTAGCGTTTACTTGTTGAACCAGCCAAGGATGAGAGACTAACCCCCGCACGCGCTCGGCACTCTCATAGATGGGCCGCAACTCCTCC
>Ga0209506_1000598_pt1 | contig 46315 bp, 38 predicted proteins | sample AD_JPNHG2_MetaG_FD_184409 | JGI IMG/M metagenome (GOLD analysis project Ga0209506, IMG submission 184409) | Active sludge microbial communities of municipal wastewater-treating anaerobic digesters from Japan - AD_JPNHG2_MetaG (SPAdes) (version 2) | ecosystem: Engineered > Bioreactor > Anaerobic...
GCCTTGCTGTATCTCTCGATCAGCTTTGCCGTTCCGCCGAAATCGCAAGACGTGATACCAACCGGATTCTTCACCGGTAATCCGCAAAAACTCGTTGATAAATCAGCCATGTTTCCTCCTAGTTCTTGTGTGTATTTACTGTATACGCATGCTACATCATGCGTCCGACCGTGACCTCCAGACCGTGCCTCTTGACAATGTCGCGGGCCCTCGCACCTCCTGTCTGTCCGGCGAACGGCAGGCATCACAGGGAGACTCGAGCCCAACCAGGCATATCTCCATATGCCCCGTGCTTATCTCGCAAACCCGCCTGACTGCGGTGAATGCTGCCCGGGATGCATTATCAGGATGCAGTCTCGTTTCGGGGATTGGGTGCATCCCGGGCAGGCTGGGGCCTTATTCTGCGTAGATGAGCTTTGCCGGCACTTCCTTGGCCATGACGTTGATCATCTCCTCGCTGATCCCCTGTGCGAGGCAATACTTGATGAACATCTTCCACCCGGCGACCGGCTTGTTGCCGGGCTGACCGGCATCGGTGATGAGCACAAGCTGGTCCGGTCCCTTCTCCTTGATCAGCTCCTTGAGAAGATTGAAGGAATAGTCGTAAGCCACTATCCAATCCGCCATTCCCGGCCACGGGATGCAGGAGCACTCCGCGAACTCGAGATAGCCGCCCAGGTCGATCATCTCCTTGGCCTCGCTCGGGGTCAGGATGGTCATCTCCTGAGTCACGTGATCGAGCAGCACCTTGACGTTCATGCCCTTCTTCCTGATGTACTTCAGGATCGCGACCTTCTCCTCGTTCGACACATGGCAGGCGGACAGCACGACGACATCACCCTTGGTGTTGTTGTTGTAGTCGGCCATGACGTCCAACACCTCGATCATCTCGTTCGTGAGATCCTCGCTGGCACCGATCCCGCCCTTGGTCACACAGATGCCCTTCTCCCACACCTCCTTGGGCAAGCCCTGGGCCTGCTTCTGATGCATGGCATCCAGAGACGGCAGCCATACCTCCTTGCAGCGGCCGTAGCCGAGTGCCACCTTCACCGCATGGGCGTTCATGCCGCCAACCGTGTAGTTGAGCGTGATGCCGCCATAAACCTCAACCGGGGTGAACTCAATGCCCTCCTTGGCCTTCTCTTTTGCCATCCTGCCCAGAAAATCCTGGATGATAGAGGCACAGTTGTTGACCATGGTGTTGTGGTCCTTGAACACCAGCGCCCTCATGCCGGCCTCGCTCGCCTCAATGCAGGTCTCCACCATGGTGGGCCTGCCGGGAAGCCAGCCGCCGAGCGGTGCGCCGTGAATATGCACATCGATGCAGCCCTTGAGTAACTCGTCGACCTTCTCCGGATCGACCGGCTTGCCGGGGTTGAAGTAGTTGTAGGGCCATGCCGGATGAGTCCTCTTCTTGAGCTCCTCAGCGGTTATCGCCCTCCCAAAGGGCATCTTCGACCAATCATCCATCGCTTTGCTCATAATCTCGCTCCCTTCATCGTTGTTTTCTCTCTCCAGAGAGATCAGGGGACATGTTCTCCCGGATAGTTTAAGGGGCCCTACCCCCACGAGTGTCTTGAAATTTAGACCTCCGAAAACTGAGTTCTCTCGATCACCTGCCTCTGGACCTCGGGTCCGAGGTCGATGAAACGCGCGGTGAACCCTGCGACCCGGACCATAAGATCGGTGTATTTTTCTGGGTGCTTCTGGGCATCGATGAGCATTTTGCGGTCTACGATATTGTACTGCACCTGGTAGCCGCCCAGGTTGAAGTAGGCATCATTAAGGCAGATAAACTTTTCTGCGCCCTGCCTGCCTTCGATCGCCGAGGGGTTGAACTTCATGTTGAACAGCGTTGACTGCAGGTTTAGGGCATTGATCTTGGTTGCAGACCTGATCAGGCTCGTGGGGCCGTTCACGTCTGTTCCCGGGAAGGCCGAGAGCGCGCCGTCCGCAACAAAGTCGCCTGCAAGCCTGCCGTCCGGCGTAGCACCGCACGCCTTACCGTGCAGCACTTGCGTGGTCACTGACAGTGTGCTCGGTCTCCAGGGGGCACCCACCCAGTTCATCACGCTCTGAGCTGAGTCGGACCAGGCATCATAGAGTCTGGCGAGGATAAGGTCCACATAGTCATTGTCGTTGCCATATTTCGGTGCGTCGAGTAACTGCTTTCTGAGCCTCTCCTGACCCTCGAAGTTGTTCTTGATCGCATCCATCAGCTCGCTCATCGTGATCTTCCTATCCTCGAACACCAGCTTCTTGATGGCTGCCAGCGAATTGGCCACGTTCACCACGCCGCAGGAAATCACGTAAGGAGAGTCACTGTACCTGCAGCCGCCCTCGTAGGCGTCCATACCCCGGTCAATGCAGTCATCGATCAGTGCGGTCATGATCGGGTGCACCAGGCCCAGATCGTTGTGCACCAGCATGATGGTGTTGCAATACTCTTCTTCACGCTTGACGATGATGTCCTGCACCCGGTTATACTCATCCACGATCTGTTCGAAGGTGGCTGTGTTCACATCGATCTTGACGTCAATCAGCTTGTCGCCGGTGACCGGGTTTATGCCATGGTGGAGGACCAGCTCGAAGATCTTGAGATTGTTCGTGTGCGGTACCGAGAACATGGGCATGCGTTTGCCGCAGATCTGCATGTCGACGCATCCGCAGGGGGCCCAGTCTCGAGCGTCTTCGATATTCGCCCCTGTGACTTTGACGAAACGCTCAGTGGCGATCTTGTCGTTGAACAGCGCGGGATAGCCGGAGCCGGCCTTGATGCATTCCACAACCTTGTGCTTGAATTCCTCGTCCATATCCTCGCGCCAGCGAACCGAAATCGTCGGCTGCCAGGTCTTTACGTTGATGCCGGCCTGGAGCACCAGCTTCGAGAGCTCGTTGTCGCAAGTATTGCCGTAGCGGTCGCAGCCGCCCAAGGTCACGTTCTGGTACACGCTGCCACCCAGATATGACTCCGTGAACGTCGCGTGTGCGCGGCAGATCTCACCGCACTTGATCCGCATGAGCTCCAGCAGCTCCAGCGCCTCTTGCTCCGTGAGAATGCCGGAATCCATATCCGCCTTGAAAGGACGGTACATGTACTGGTCGAAACGCCCCGGCGAAATGCCGCGGCCATTGAGCTCGATAAAGAGGACCACGTGCGTGAACCAGAACGACTGCATAGCCTCGCGGAAGGTATCAGCGGGCTTTCTCGGAACCTTGCGGCAGATGCGTGCGATCTCGAGCAGTTCATTCTTCCGGACAGGGTCTTGACACTCGGCCGCGAGTCTCTCGGCCTCTTTAGCGTGGTTCTCGGCAAAGGCGACCAGACCCTCGAGCGCCATCTTCACACCCTGATAGAAGTTGTATTTGTCGAAGAGCTCCTTCGTGTTCAGGTCGCCCAGCCCTTCGATCTTGCCGTCGATCCGTTTGATGATGCCCTCGACACCCTCGTCGATGATCTTCTGGTAATCAACAATCAGCCGCCCCTCGGGAACGTCGAACATGAACCGCAGGAACACGAGCTGCTGCATCCACTTCTCGACCAGCTCGAAATCTTCCTTGGTCTCGCGCAGATACTTCTCCGCCATGCTCCGCCAGTCCTTGCCCTCCCAAAACTTGGCTACTTCAAGGAGCTGCTCCTTATCCTCGGGGTAGATCAGATAGATGCCCAGGCGGTCGCCCTTCTTTTTCTGCAGGGTGCCTTCGATATAGCGCTCTTCCTCGCGCTTGATCTTCTTGAAACCCTCCATCATCCAGCACTCGTACTCAGGGTAAACCTGGGTGCCCTTGAAATACCGCGAGCAGTTGCCCACGATAAGCTCGCCGTCCCAGATCCTTGCAGTGAGATTGGAGAGCACGTGCTTCAAGGCACCGCCGGCCCTGAGGTACCGGGGCTCGGTCCAGTGCTGCTTCATGTATTCGGTAAAGAGAACCGCCCGCTCGGAATCAATGCACGGTTCGTTATCGAGAAGATCTTGATAGCGTTTCTCCACTCGCGCCGTCGACGGCGCACCGATTATCTCCCTCTGTTCGATATGTTCCGCGGCTGAGGCGTTCGACATCCCTTCCTCCTTTTTGTTCATTTGAGAAAGGTTAACCATAGATAATGGTTATGAACTATCGGTGGAGTCCTGAATCTTGCAACAGAGTCAGTCCTGCCGGATTGTCAGCATAATCCGGTTGTTTCCTAGGACATATTTCGATGGTGTATAGGTCATTTCCGGTATGCGATCTCCAGTGCCTGTTTGTCTGCTGGATGCCGGTTTTGCACCGATCTCGGGCCTGGCGGGTTCACTGATCACTATATCGAGAGTTTTTCCATTCTTTCTCGTGGAAGCCGGGCGGATCTTAACGTCGAGAGATCGTCTCACTGTAAGGGTATGCGCACCCTGAGAACGGTCCCCTTTCCCTTCCTGCCTGCAATGTTCACCCTGCCGCCCAGGAGGTTGACCCGCTCTCTGATACCGAGGAGCCCGAAAGAACCGGATTTTTTTACGTCCTGATTGGATATGCCGATCCCGTTATCGCTTACCTGGAGCTCGATCTGGTCGTCCATGGTCTTCAGCGTGATCTGTACGTTAGTCGCCTGGGCGTGGCGGGTGATGTTGGTGAGTGCCTCCTGACAGATCCGGAACAGGGCGGTCGATATCTTGTCATTGGTGATGAGACGCTCGGGTGTGGGCTCGAGAACAGCCTCGCAGACAATGCCCGTCCTGGCCTGGAACTCCTCGCCCAGCCATTCGATTGCGGCGGTCAGCCCGAGCTCGTCGAGCATCGAAGGTCGTAAGGTCACCAATATCCGCTCGACCGTCTTGATGGTTGAATCGAGGAGCAGCATCATGGACTGGACCTTCTGGATCATGTCGGAGCATCCCTCCGGGATCCTCCGGCTGAGCCAGAAGAGGTCCATCTTGAGGGCTGAGAGAATCTGGCCGAGCTCGTCGTGGATCTCCCGGGCGATCTCAGTGCGCACGCCCTCAAGCAGCACATCCAGGTGATCGGCATGAAGGCTCAATTGCCGGCGTGACTTCTCAAGCGCCAACTCGGCTCGCTTGTGCTCGGTGACATCGGTGATCAGGCCCTCTACGGCCACGATTTCTCCCGACGGCGAGTAGATGCCCAGGCCACGCTCCCATACCCAGCGGACCTCCTTGTCGGCCCGGATGATGCGGTACATTATCTCGAAGTGCTCGCCGGCATTCAGGGCCTTTTTCACCTTCTCCCAGACAGCCTTGCGGTCGTTTGGATGAATGAGCTGGCTGAAGGACGTGACCTTGCTGTCCACGAGATCTGAAGGACGATATCCGGTGAGATCGAGACTGCCCTCGCTGACGAATTCCACGGGCCATTCCTTTCCGGGTCTGCGCCGGTATACCATGCCCGGGATATTGCCCATGAGCGTGGAGAGTACCCGCTGGCTTTCCTGGAGGCGTTCCAGGGCACGCTTCTTTTCGGTGATATCCGTATGGGTTGCGACGATGCGGGTGATGTCGTCCTCTCCCGTACCTTTGATCCATGACACGCTGGTCAGACACACTACATCGTGACCACTGCGGTGACGGTACGTGAACTCCATGGAATAGGTCTTTAAGTTCTCGATGAGTGAGTAAAACCTCTTCCCTTCCTGGTCGTACTCTTCCTGGGAGCGGAAGAGTACGCGCATGCTCTTGCCGATGAGCTCTTCCGGCCTCCAGCCGAACACGGACTCGACCGCATGGTTGGCGAAGGTGATGATGCGGTCTTTGAGAACAACGACTGCATGGGGGATGGCGGCCATGATCGAAGACTGCAGCGAGGTGAGTTCATCGAGCTTCTGTCTGGCCTGCTTGAGCTCGGTGATGTCCATGAACTTGATGAGGATGGCCTGTTTATGCCGGTAGAAGACAGAGGTTGCAGTGACCATGGTCCAGGTTATGTTCCCGTCCTTCCTGATGAGCCGCATCTCGATGGGCTTGCCGGCCAGGTTTATGTGGCTGGTGCGGTCCAGCAGACCGAGCAGAAGATGTCTGTCATCCGGGTGTACGAGAAGGTGGGGATCAAGCTCTGCCAGCTCGTGTTCGCTGTAGCCCGTGCACTCCTGCAGCTTGGGGTTGGTAAAAGAAAACCTTCCGTCCTGCACCAGCGAGAGCCCCACCGGCGAGCCTTTCACCAGGCTCTGGTTGAGCGCCTCGGCCGAGTCCCTCTCTGTAAAATCTTCCAGATGCGTGGTAACGAGATTCGCGGAAATGGGGACATAGGTGATCTCGGCGATGACCTCCTGTCCGGTGGTGAATAACCGGTAGATGGTCTTTCGGCGGATGATTGACAGGCTGGTACTGCAGTTTTTGAAATCATTGAGGAAATCCGGCCTGTCCGCGTAGAGCTCATTGATGCTTTTCCCGACGAAATTCTGGATCCTGCTCTTTGTCGAAGTGATTGCGCGATCATCGAACCCGATGAGTACAAAGGTATCGCCGTGGCGTTCCCAGGTGAGGCTCAAGATGGGAATGCCCTGGTTGTCCCAGGGGGTCTGATGGGTCCCGCTGTGGTGGAGGTCGTGTTTGCTCCAATAGTGTTCGGAGACATCGCGTACGAAGGCCAAGACGTACTGGCGGCCGTTTACGGTGATGCGCTGGTTGCTGTATTGGACGGGGAAGGCCGCCCCGTTTTTCTTTCTGCCGCTGACCCAGACAAACACCCCCTGGGTGATGTTCTCTTCGCTGTACGATTCGGGGACGATGCCCGCAGCCTGTTCATGAACAAGGTCCCTCACGCTCAGCCTGAGCATTTCTTCCTTGGTATAGCCGTACATCTTGAGCGCCTTCTCGTTGCATTCGATGATGTGTCCATCGATGGTCTCGAGAAAAACCGCATCAGGATAGAGTTTGAAAAGGCACTGGTAAATGTCGACGCTCTCTTGAAGCTGCTTGTTCATGACTTGCCCGTCTTGGATCGGATCTCTTGGTCACACCGTCTTGTTGTTTCCCCATGGGCATCGGCTGTCGTCTTTGTCTTAAGCGGAAACGATTTTTAGCTGATGGCCGCCTTATCCCGCCGCTATCCGCTGCTTGCGTCTCAGGTTAAAAAAATGGTGCCCCCTTGTCAAGCTCGATGCGCTTTTTGTTGATTACCGGTGATTTTATCGAATATTCTTCATGTAATGAAAGATGGTGTTCCGGTTCCACCCGGGCTCGAGGATGGTGTGAACTTGCAATCATGGCAAGAAAGGATTAACGAAACGCAGTGACAAACAAGAAAGCCTGCAGGAAGACCTATCGATGACAGAAGATTCCTTGTTGATAAAAGATCGTGCCCAGAGAATCGTAGCCGAAATCACCATGCTGATTGAAAGTCAGGCAAATGTCTATGATGCCGGAGGTCCGGTTTCCCGGCTCATCGAGTATGTGGTGGATGGAGACAGCAGCCTCTACAGGGATGACTATGTGTTGAGATTCATTTTTGATGCAGCACAGACTGTGGCTGCCAAGCCCTGGAAGAGTGAGCGCGATGTGTACGACCGCCTTCCGCCATACGGTTTCCGCAAGGAAGAGGAAATTCTTCGTTGGGCGCATTGGTTCGGCAGCCACCGGAAAAGGCCGCCTTTCATCAACAGGTTCCTCAAGGAAGTCCAAGCTACGGATATCAGGAAAAGTGTGCATGATCTGATGTTCGATACGTTTCGGTACGAGCAGGTAAGCGTGGCGTCAAAGGTCCTCAGCTACATCAAGGACGATGCCAACTGGAAGTAGTGTCTTCCCGAATCGCCGGTGCATGCACGGATGAGATTTTCGCCCGGGAGGTCATCCGTTGATACACCGGATATGCCGGTGACCAGAAGAGCAATCCCTTCAATGAGCATGCCTTCCTTTTCAGCAGTGCATATCCTCTTGAGTCCTCAAAATGCCTATCTTCTCACACTCTGCAAAGCAGCCAAGTACGAGGATGGCAACCAATGCGCTGATATCTCTGCAGCCATCGGGTTTGTTCTTATATATACAGGTTTTTTGTCCTAGCCCATTTTCAGTTCTGCACCGATACACCCTATCCTCAATCTGTATTATCCATTTTCTAGGGAGTTATGAAGAGGGACATTCATAAAAGATGGCTATTTACACCAAAGGTAGCGGCAGGCTTGGATGGTCTCATCAGAATATCTGTTCTGCTGACTTATTTTCATGCAGGCAGCGGGCGTTTGAAAAAGGTGATTTCAGAAAATGAGGGGACTGATAATGGTAACCACTATGCTCCAATCATCGATCGCACACACCAAACCACTACAGTCCCTCATACAACCGGAGGCAGCATGCTTATAGATATTCGGAATGCCGTTCCCGGAGCACGAGGTTTGTACAGGATGAAGCATGCTGCCTCCGCTTAAAAAAGAGGCAGAACAACAGAGTAACAGTGTAACCCTCCTTCAGATGGACACACCTCATCGGGAGGTGTGTCCAAAATTTTCTTAAAGTTTGGCTCACATTTGCCTCGTGTCGCTACAGGGCTGAGAGAAACAGCCGATCCTATTCACTTTTTCTCATGAAAGCAGCTTCCGGCAAGCTGTCTATTTCTCATTGATGCCAGGCATTACGGCCTCTGCGGACTTAAGCGTCCCCATCATGCAGGATGGTTCTCTGACGATACCATTACCGCTTCTTATGACGGTACAACCGCATGCCGGATTTCATTGTCAAAGTCTTTCCCCAGCCCGAACCTCTTCACTGGGACGTTTCCCCAAGAACAGCAAGATGGGGGAGAAATGGCCTGGAAAATGTGAACCCGTCCTCGAAATCTTGAAATCCGAGGAACTATTGACTCTTAGGGAGTCATGGATTAGAGAGCATAGGGCATAAGAAGGACAGAATACATTCGGGGAGCATGCATGGAGAAGAAGACCCTTGCTCGAAAGATCATCGATGAGCACATCATAGGAGAGAATGAAAAGGAATATGCATTGAAGATCGACCAGACCCTGACCCAGGACGCCACGGGCACCATGGCTTATCTTGAGTTCGAGGCCATCGGGCTGGACAGGGTCAAGACCGAGCTCTCGGTGAGCTATGTGGATCACAACACCCTGCAGTCCGGGTTCGAGAATGCCGACGACCATCGCTTTCTGCAGGACATCGCACGGAAATACGGCATCTACTTTTCCCGTCCGGGCAACGGCATCTGCCACCAGGTGCACCTGGAGCGGTTCGGGGTCCCGGGCAAGACCCTGCTGGGCTCCGACAGCCACACCCCGACCGCAGGAGGCATAGGCATGCTGGCTATCGGCGCGGGCGGGCTCGACGTGGCCTCCGCCATGGCGGGCATGCCCTTCTCGATCCCCAAGCCGAAAGTGGTGGGAGTCGTCCTCACCGGACGATTGAACCCCTGGGTGAGCGCCAAGGACGTCATCCTTGAGGTGCTCAGGCGGGTAACGGTCAAGGGCGGCGTGGGCCGGATATTCGAGTATACGGGCAGCGGCGTCTCCACTCTGAGCGTGCCCGAGCGGGCCACAATCACGAACATGGGCGCCGAGCTGGGCGCCACCACCTCGATCTTCCCGAGCGACGAGGTCACCAGGGCCTTCCTCGCGGCCCAGGGCAGAGGGGATGCATGGAGGCCCCTTGCCGCGGATGAGGGTGCGGTGTACGACGAGACCATCGAGATCGATCTCTCCGGCATCGAGCCTCTGGCCGCGTGTCCCCACAGCCCTGACAAGGTGGTGCCGGTGAGAGAGCTGGCCGGGAAAAAGGTCGATCAGGTGCTCATCGGATCCTGCACGAACTCCTCGCTCAAAGACCTCATGATGGTGGCTGCCGTGCTCAAGGGCAGGAAGATCCATCCGGAAACGAGCTTCGCCATCGCCCCGGGCTCGCGCCAGGTGCTCGCCATGCTGGCCGGGAACGGCGCACTGGCCGACATCATCGGCGCCGGGGCGCGGATCCTCGAGAACGCCTGCGGGCCCTGCATCGGCATGGGCCAGGCCCCGAAGACCGGAGGCGTATCGGTCAGGACCTTCAACCGCAACTTCCCGGGCAGGTCGGGCACGGCAAGCGCAGGTGTCTATCTCGTTTCCCCCGAGGTCGCCGTGGCGTGCACATTGACTGGCTGCTTCACCGACCCCAGAGACCTGGGCGCATATCCTGACATCACCCTGCCGGAAAAGTTCCTGGTCGACGATTCCATGATCATCCCCCCGTCTGAAGAGGGCGAAACCGTGCAGATTTCCCGGGGCCCCAACATCAGGCCGCTCCCCAGGCGCGGGCCCATGGAAGACCGGATCGAGATGGAGGTCCTCCTGAAGCTCGAAGACAACATCACCACCGACGACATCATGCCTGCGGGGGCCAAGATCCTGCCCCTGCGGTCGAACATCGAGGCCATCTCTTCTTACGTGTTCTCCGGGATCGACCCGGACTTCTCCTCCCGCGCCCGGCAGGCGGGCGCGGGCTGCGTGCTGGCCCGGGAGAACTACGGCCAGGGGTCCTCGCGCGAGCATGCCGCACTCGCCCCGATGTATCTGGGAGTCAAGGCCGTGCTCGCCCGGTCGTTCGCCCGGATCCACCGTTCGAACCTCATCAACTTCGGGATTCTCCCCGTGATCGTCGGTCAGGACACGTATGAGGGCCTCAAGCAGGGCTCCCGCATCGTGATCTCCGGCATCACGGCCGCCCTCGAAGGCAGCGGGGCCCTGACAATCCATGACCCGGCATCCGGGAAGAGGCTTGAGGGCTCGATCCAGGTCTCCGCCCGGGAGCGTGACATCCTCAAGGAGGGCGGTTTGCTCAACTATATCAAGTCACAGGTACAGAGGTAGACATGACCAGAGACGGCACTGTACGGACACGATTCGCACCTTCACCCACCGGGTATCTCCATATCGGCGGGGCGCGGACCGCCCTGTTCTCTTGGCTCCATGCCAGACACACCGGCGGAAAGTTCATCCTCAGGGTGGAAGACACCGACGCCCAGCGCTCGACCGAGGAATCGAGCCTCCAAATCCTCAAGGCGATGGAATGGCTCGGGCTCGACTGGGACGAAGGCCCCATCTTCCAGTCCCAGCGCCTGGACATCTATCGCTCGCATATCCAGAAACTCCTGGACGAGGGCAAGGCCTACTGGTGCGAGTGCACTCCCGATGAGCTCGAGGCGAAGCGGAAAATCGCACTGGAAAAGGGTGAGAAGCCCAAGTACGATCTGACCTGCAGAAACAAGGGCCTCGGCCCGGGCCCGGGCCGCGTTGTCCGCATCGCCCTGCCCGCTTCCGGCTTCACCTCGTTCGACGACATGATCAAGGGGCGAATCACGGTGGACAACGCCGAGCTTGACGACTTCATCCTTCTGCGCTCAGACGGCATGCCCACCTACAACCTGGTGGTGGTCATCGATGACGCCCTGATGAACATCACCCATGTCATCAGGGGAGACGACCATGTCAACAACACCCCGAGGCAGGTCCTGCTCTATCAGGCATTCGGGTTCGACCTCCCCTCTTTCGCCCATGTCCCCATGATCCTGGGCGCGGACAAGACCCGTCTCTCGAAGAGGCACGGCGCCACCTCGGTCACGGCGTACAAAGACATGGGCTACCTCCCGGAGGCGCTGGTCAACTACCTGGTGAGGCTCTCGTGGTCTCACGGCGACCAGGAGATCTTCTCACGCCAGGAGCTCATCGAGCTCTTCGACATCCACGATGTGGGGAGGAGCGCGGCCGTGTTCAACCCCGAGAAGCTCCTGTGGCTGAACCATCACTACATCAAGACCGGCGACCCTGACCGGATTGCAGGCCTCCTGCCCGAGTTTCTCCAGGCCAAGGGATATCCCGTGCCTGAGCCTTCCTATCTCGCCCGGGTGGTCACGGATGTCCGGGAGCGGACCAAGACCCTGGAAGAGATGGTCGAGTTCGGCGATTTCTACTTCATCGATCGTAAGCCGCCTGAGGACCTCTGCGAGAAGTTTTTTACCCCAGAGATCAGGGATGCCTTCCGGATGCTCGTCGAGCGGCTGGAAAACACCGACTTCTCACGCAAGGAGGCCCTCGAAGAGGCCGTGCAGTCTCTCCTGAACGAAACCGGCCTGAAGTTCAAGGTCCTTGCCCAGCCCATGCGGGTGGCGCTCACCGGCAAGACCGTGTCGCCGGGGATATTCGAGGTGCTCGCCACGCTCGGACGCGACCGGGCGATCCCCCGGCTGAAGAGGGCCCTGTCCTACATGGAGTAGAAAACATGAAGATACGTGAATTTGCGCTGCTGGCGCTGTTTATCGCACTTGTTGCCGTTTCTACCATGATTATCCGGATACCCGTGCCTCAGACCAACGGCTACATGAATCTCGGCGACAGCATGGTCCTCCTGGCGGCCCTGTTCTTCGGGCCTGTGGGCGGCTTCATCGCAGGCGGCGTCGGGTCGGCGCTGGCCGACATCCTGGGCGGTTATCCCCAGTGGGCCCTGTGGACCCTGATCATCAAGGGCATCGAGGCGCTCATCGTATCCGCCATAGCGGGCGCTCTCAGGCTGAAGAGAGGCCGGATCAGCGCGCTGCAGATCATGTGCTTCACACTGGCGACCGCGTGGATGGTCCTCGGCTATTTCATCGCCGAGACGATCATGTACGATCAGAAGGTAGCACTGGCCGAGGTGCCGGCCAACATCATCCAGGCACTGGGAAGTGTGGTGCTGGCGACCATACTCCTGCCGCTCTTCCAGAAGATCATCTCAACCGCAAGAACATAAGAGGGCCGGGATCAGATGCTCGATATCCGGCAGATCGCAAGCCCATCCTTCGCCCTGCTGAGCTACGTGCTCACCGACACGGAAACGGGCCAGAGCATGGTCATCGATCCGCCGGCCGACATGGACACCCGGGTCGATCTCGGCTCGCTGGATATCAGGCGGGTGATCAACACCCACATCCATCCCGACCACACCATGGGAAACCACCTCTTCGCCGATAAGACACCCATCCTTGCCCATCCCGGCGACAGCGGGTTCTTCAATCGCCTGGCCAGCTCTTCCCTGGCTGCGATCTTCACGGCCCGGATCCCGCCGAAGATATCCTTCACCCTGTCCGAAGGCACCGAGCTCGCCTTAGGGCGGACGGCCATCCGGGTGATGCATACACCCGGGCACTCTCCGGGCTCGATCTGCCTCTTCTGGCCGGGAAACCTCATCACCGGGGATACCATCTTCGTGCAGGGGATCGGGCGTACCGACATCCCGGGCGGGAGCCTGGCGGACATCAAAAAGAGCATCGGCCGCATCCTCGCTCTGCCCGGCGACACCCGTATCTGGCCCGGGCACTACTACGGCGGGCTGTCCACCGCCACCCTCAAGGAGATCGCCCCATCCCTGCAATGCATTATGGACTCCATCCGGTAGACCGGCGTATAGTGCCCTTTAAGGAAGGAGAGAGAAGGGGAATTTGGTCCGTCCCTTCTCGCATACATGCATGCACCACATACTCGAACAGGTCGCAACAGGTGAATACGACGAGGCTGTAAGCCCCGGCCCTGAGATCACCGCACTCCTGTGCGTCGCGCAAGAGCGGAACCTGGCAGCACCCCGGCTGCCCTATCATAAAGTTCCCCTGGCAGAGCTTGAAACCGCTCCCGGAGATCTGCTCGCCGATGCTGCGGGGTGGATCCACTCTATGGCGGCCCAGGGGCATCGGGTGCTGGTCTTTTCCAGCCGCGGGATAAGCCGCCCTCCGTCCGTGGTCATCGCCTATCTCTGTCTCTACTTGGGCTGCTCGTTCGGAGAGGCGCTCCATCGGGTGACCTTGAGGCAGCCCTCCATACTTCTCCTTCCCGGCCTCTCGGGATCGATAGACGAGATCAGCACCGGAAGGTGCCGATAAGACCAACCTCCCCAGAGTCAAGCCAGACCTTCTCAAACGATGCCATTGCCAGGGATGAGACCTGCCATCACCGGGACGTGATGCTGCAACCGCTCCCGCAGTGGCACAGGAGGGGGAAAAAGCCCTTGACGGAGAGGGCCGCGCACAGGCCTTTGCGTTATATGGCCGCTGCTTGCACGCCGCCTTGAATGAGGGGTGCGGCCAAAGATGCATTGCCTTTTTCCCCGGTTAAGGTTACTAGTTGGGCACGAAAAAGCTGCAGCACATCCGGCTTGATCGCAGGGCTGCTGCACCAGAACATCTCCGGAAGAGAGGACGGCCTGTTGCCATGAATATGCAGATTGTCAAATCGGATGTGCTGCTCTTCATCACCGCGCTGATCTGGGGCTTTGCCTTCGTGGCGCAGCGGGTCGGGATGGATTATGTGGGCCCCTTCACCTTCAACGGTGTCCGCTTTGCCCTCGGGGCATTGTTCCTGCTCCCCCTGATCGCTTTCCGCAGCAGGCCCGCAGCCGGGCGGGCCCCCCGGGCGAACAGGAGGGAGACCATCCTTGGCGGTCTCCTGGCTGGGTTCGTGCTCTTCACCGGCGCGTCGCTCCAGCAGGTGGGGCTTGTGTACACGACGGCCGGCAACGCCGGCTTCATCACCGGGCTCTATGTGGTAATCGTTCCCATCCTGGGCATATTCTTGGGCCAGCGGACCGATACCGGGACCTGGGCCGGCGCCGTGCTGGCTGTCGCGGGGCTCTATCTCCTCTGCACGACCGGCGGCATGACCGTATCGGCCGGAGATCTCCTGGTTCTTGCCGGGGCATTCTTCTGGGCCGGACATGTACTGGTCATCGGGTGGCTCTCACCGAAGATGGACTCGTTCAGGCTCGCCTTCTGCCAGTATGCGGCCTGCGCCGCTTTGAGCCTCGTTGTCGGGGGCATCAGAGAGATCATCACCTTAGACGCCCTCATCCAGGGCGCTGCGCCCATTCTCTATGGGGGCATCATGTCCGTGGGAATCGCCTACACACTCCAGGTGGTGGGCCAGAAGCACGCACCCAGCTCCCACGCAGCGATCCTCATGAGCCTGGAGGCCGTGTTCGCCGCCGTGGGAGGATGGCTGCTGCTGGGCGAGCGCCTCACATCGAGGCAGTACCTCGGCTGCACGCTCATGCTGACAGGCATGCTCGTCTCCCAGCTGTGGCGGGTCTGCTTTACGGGCAGGGCAACTGATGAATGCAATGATTCCGGAGATACGGGCTTCACGGCATCAAACCGTGGATGATAGTCCGGCTCTATCCATGCGGCACTTTGTCCTTTTGGCCGCTGATTCAAAGAACAGTGCATGACCTGCTAAATTTCTCGGAAACACCGTCCGATAGAGAGGACGTGATTGATAGAGCGAAAACACCAAAAGAGAGGATATCATGGATGTAAATCTGGTCAATCCGTTCATTGAGGCGACACTTCACGTACTCTCGAGCATGGCCTTTGTGAAGGCCAGGGCAGGCAAGCCTTTTCTCAAGAAAGACAACATCGCCCATGGCGATGTCACCGGCATCGTCGGTCTGATCGGCGAGGCCCGGGGTACGATATCCGTGAGCTTTACCGAAGAATGTATCCTCTCCATCGTCAGCAGCATGTTCGGCGAGGAGGTCACCCAGATAAACGACGAGGTCAAGGACGCCGTGGGAGAGATCCTGAACATTGTTTCCGGACAGGCGAGACAAAAACTCGAAACCCGCGGGAGAATCATCAAGGGTGCCATCCCTACCGTTATTTCAGGCAAGAACCACTCCATCACCCACATCACCAAGCAGTCGATTGTGGCCGTGCCGTTCGAGACCGACAACGGGACGTTCACCATCGAGATCTGCATCGAGGACCAGTAGCCCTCGCTCCGTATCCGCTTTATTGAAGGCTATTGTTTGCGCGTACCCGGCTGCCTGTGATAGCTTTTTGCATACTGTGAAGGAAATCATCAGGCATTGTATCAGGGAATGCACCGAACCCGCGTGTGCGATGCGCTTTCCGGTTGTCGCACGCTCAGGGGCAGGCCTGCGCTGCCCGCTGTGCGGCTCACCCACTCGGCAGGCCACTGGAGAATACGAGGAGCATGGGGTCACGGCCACGCTCAAGGACAAGGGGAATACCCGGATCGAGGCGTTCCTTGACAATATCAGGAGTCTGTACAACGTGGGTTCCATGTTCCGATCCGCAGACGGTGCGGGAATCGGGCATCTGTACCTCTGCGGCATGACACCCACTCCGGACAACCCCCGGCTGGCCAAAACCGCCCTGGGAGCCCAGAACACGGTGCCATGGACCTACCGGAGAAACGGCCTGTCAGCGGCCGTATCGCTCAGGGAATCGGGCAGGCGGCTGTGGGCCCTTGAGGGCGGCCCCTCCTCGGTGCCCCTTATGGAGGCGCTCCCCGATCTCTCCGGACCGACCCTGGTGCTCGTAGTGGGCAACGAGGTCTCCGGCGTGGACCCCGCCATACTTGAGCTCTGCGAGCGGATCGTGCACATCCCCATGAGAGGCGCCAAATCCTGCCTCAATGCGGCGGTTGCCTTCGGCATCGCGGCCTACCAGCTCTGTGCTCCTGGGTTGAAAGGGAATACCGGGTAGCCCTCTTTCACCTGAACACTGACAAATGTTTAATTTATATCATTTTATTCTTCAGTTCCTCCCCTCTGTTTGCCGATACCGTGCCTTGAAGCACCAGCTTTGAAAACATGAGGGGATCGTATGGATGTACAACTGGTGAATCCGTTCATCGACGCTACGATTCACGTACTGGCGTCTCTTGCCTTCACCGAGGCCCATGTGGGCAAGCCCTATCTGAAAAAAGACCCGGTGGCCCAGGGCGATGTGTCCGGGGTGGTCGGTTTGTCCGGCGAAGCCAAGGGGACCATTTCCGTGACCTTCACCAAGAAATGCATCCTGACAATCGTCTCCAAGATGTTCGGAGAAGAGATCACCGAGATCAATGACGATGTCAAGGATGCCGTGGGCGAGATCCTCAACATCGTCTCGGGAAGCGGCAGGCAGAAGCTGGAGGCCATGGGCAAGCCCATGAGCGGGGCCATTCCCACGGTGATAACCGGAAAAAACCATGTCATCAGCCATATGACCACCCACCCCGTCATCGCCGTGCCCTTCCATACGGAAAACGGCGACTTCACCTTTGAGGTCTGCTTCGAGTAACACGAAAACGAGGGGGAACACCCCAAGGAGGCCATCATGAGCCGGCTTGCCGATTTTACATCAAAGGATTTCATCGAGCAGATATCCGTGCTCAATGCCATGGTGGAAAACAAAGAATTCGATTCGATCCCCGGGCTCATCTCGCTCATGGAAACCATCCCCGTAAGTGACGCCGTCGGCCTCGTGATCCGTGACACACTGAAGTCGCTGCTCTCGGCAAGCGAGGAGTGCACCGCAGGCTGTTTTGCATCCGGAAACCGGGAGGTGCGGACCATGTGCATTGAGGTAGCCGGCCAGAGGCGTTTCGCCTCTGCAGCATCGGCAATCCGTGATATGGCCGGGCAGGCGGCTGCAGAAAACGATCACGGCATGCTGTTCATCATCCTGTCGAGCCTCGCGCAGCTCGACCCGCAGGGTTCGCTCGATCTCTTCCGGAAGCACCTGGGCCACGAAGACCCTTCTATTGCCTCCCTGTGCATCAGGATGACAGGGGTATTGGCTGATGCCGCATCTTTCGATTGCCTCTGCCGGATCGTTGTTGAGGCCGGTTCGGATGAAAACTATGAGGAATGCAGCCTGGAGACGGCAAGCGCCATCGAATCCCTGGGCGAATTCAAAAGCGAGAAGGCGGTCCGCTTCCTCGTATCGCAGATCCATCACCGGAACCCCGCCGCCAGGAGACTGATCCACCACGAGCTGGTGGAGATCGGAAACGATGCGGTAAAACCGCTGTCGGTCATTTTCAGCGAAGCCGACCCTGACCGGAAAGTCCTCGCCGCCAATGTGCTGGGGCTCATCGGCACCAGGGAGGCCGGAAACGTCCTGGTTGCCGCCATGGACAAGGGACTTGCCGGAGACCTGAACATCCGTTTCGCGGTCTACGACGCCCTGGGCCGCATCCCGGGCATGAAGAGCCTGGTCTGCCTGACTGATGGGCTTCAGGAGCGGGACGAGATGGTGCTGACAGCGGTGGTGTCTTCACTCGGCAAGCAGTACAACCCCTGGATCATCGACCGGATCATCGAGTTCATGGGCAAGGATTCCCCGCATGGCCAGGCGCTGACCAGGGCCATCATCGCCTCACGGTCTCTGGACATCTTCGAGGCCCTGTATCTCGCGGATGAAACGATCGGAAGCCGGCTCGTGGGCGAGATCGTGCGCACCGGCGACAGGGAACTCGCTGATGTGTTCCAGGAAAGGCTTAAGAAAATGAACACCGGCCGTTCACAAGCCGACATCAGTCTTCTCAAGGGTGTTTCCACTCCGGAGAAAAAGATCAGGGTCCTGGCCGTGGACGACTCACGGGCCATGCTGAACTTCTACAGCAGCATTCTCTCGGAAACCGGGATAGGCCTGGCTACCGCCTGCAACGGAAAAGAGGCCCTGGACCTCCTCCTGGCAGGTGATGAATACCATCTCGTGATCACCGACATGAACATGCCGGTGATGGACGGTATCGAGCTCACCAGACAGATGCGCTCTCAACCTGCGCTTGCGGGGATTCCCGTGGTCATGGTGACCACCGAGTCCGGCCACTCGCAGGAAGGCCTGGCGAGAAAAGCGGGCGTCACTGCATTCCTGCGCAAGCCCTTCAGTGCGGAAAAGCTCCGCAAGATGATCGAGACATGCCGGAAGCCGTGAGGACCGGCTTTGCACCAGATCGACCCCATTAGGAAAGAGGCGGGTTCCAGCAATGCAAGGGCGGGGAAAACCAGCACAGGGCCGGCGAACCATCCTGGCCGTATAAGGCATTGGCATCGAGAAGAAGTGCGCGCAGATCGAGCGGATAGGGAGTTAAGGGCACGGCCCTCTGCACCGGGCGAGCATCATCAGAAGGGTTTCGCCGCCCCGGCGGCTCGTCTGTTCCCTGATCTCCTGCGTTAAAAAAAGGCGGGACGCTATAGGACAAAGGGGCGTAAGGAAAGCACCCCTTTGTCCTATAGCGCTCTGAAGCATCCTAGCAGCTTGTGCAGCCGCCGCAGTCGCTCTTTTTGGAAAGGGCCGAGGTGATGATGAACCCCTCGCCCATGGAGCCCGTGATATAATCTATCCGGATGGGTTTGGCCTGCTCCAGCAGGCTCTTCTCGACGATAAAGGTGAATCCTCCGGTCTCGATGACCTCGTCAGATTCGTTTGGCTCATCCAGAGCCAATCCCAATGTGGGTCCCCCTCAACCAACGCCGGCGACCACGACCCTCAGCGGCTCTATCTCCTGCCTGGTCTTGAAGAACTCTTCGACCATCTGTGTTGCCTTCTCGGTTACTTCGAGCATTCATTTTCTCCTTTCGTGCTGCCGGATCGCCGTTGCCGATCTCATGACCACACGATTTTGTGGATTTTCAGTTATAGTAATGAATGAATGTTGAGGAATCAACAGAGAAAATTCGGCCCGCCCCCATGTAAAGGAAAGTACTGGAAAAAGGGTCCTTCTCTCGCCGTAATGCCCTCTCCATGGCCGTGAGCTGTTCTCTCCTGCGGGAGAGATCTTTATAAAAGGGTCATGCAACCAGTGCAGCGAACATCAAGGGAAAGGCGATACCCTCATTTCCCTCCTTGCTCACGCATTCCCTATGCCGCTGGTTGATCTCTGCACCGCTGAGACGTACATTATTGAAAAGACATCATGGAGGTGCCTTCATGCCCGCAAGAAAGAAGAGGCCTGAACGTGACAGGGAGAAAGAATATCCCCGCCGTCAGTTTGCGGACAAGCTCCGCCGCCTGGCGGACTGCATCGAGCAGGGGAAGAGGTTCAGGATCCAGATCGCGGGAGAGCGTATATCCGTACCGCCCGATGCTCTCCTCGCAATCGAGCACGAGCGGGAAGACGGCGGGGAAGAGGTAGAGTTCCAGCTCAAGTGGACCATCTCCTGAAAGAAACGGCTCTGGACGGTTCCCTGACTTTACTGCGAGCCATGCCGGGAATGGCGGTAATCCATGAAGGGATAGTATCGCATCGCCCCATAACGGTTGCGGTTCTTGGCGTGAGAGGGAAGAGAGGAAACTCGAATGGTGACCGGCTTGTTGTTTATCCTTGGCCTGGCGCTCCTGATCGGAGGTGCTGAGCTGCTGGTGCGCGGTGCGTCGCGGCTCGCGGTACTGGCAGGCGTCTCCCCGCTCATCATCGGGCTTACCATTGTCGCCTTCGGCACCAGCTCACCCGAGCTGGCGGTGAGCGTCCGGTCGGCGCTTCTCACATCGGCAGGGGCCGATATCGCCCTGGGGAATGTGGTGGGCAGCAATATCTTCAATGTCCTGTTCATCCTCGGGCTGTCCGCTCTGGTCAAACCTTTAAGCGTATCGAGACAGCTGATCCGCGTCGATGTGCCCATCATGATGGGGGTCTCACTCCTCCTGTTCTTCATAGCGCTGGACGGGCGTATCGGCCACATCGACGGTTTCGTGCTCTTCTTAGGTATCCTTGTATACACCCTGTTCACCATCCGCCAGGGGTCCAAGGCCGACAACGGTGCAGCCGGAATGCAGAAAAACAGGCCGGAAAACGGATGGCGTGACGCGGGATGGAGCGTGATGCTCGTGGTTATAGGCCTGGTCATGCTGGTGCTCGGCTCCCACTGGCTGGTGAAAACCGCGATCGTGATGGCGGAAAGGCTCGGAATCAGCGAGTTGGTGATCGGGCTGACCGTGGTGGCAGCCGGGACCTCCCTGCCCGAGGCTGCGACCTCGGTGATGGCGAGTATCAAGGGAGAGCGGGACATCGCTGTGGGGAATATTGTGGGGAGCAACATATTCAACATCCTCGCCGTACTCGGTCTCAGCGCACTCGCGGGCACTCACGGGGTCCGGGTGCCCCTCCCGGCGATGTGGTTCGACCTGCCGATCATGATCGCGACAGCGGCCGTCTGCCTGCCGGTATTCATCACCGGCTTCCAAATAACCCGCATGGAAGGACTGCTTTTCATGGGCTACTACTTCCTCTATACGCTCTATCTCGTGATGGCCACCGCGCATCACAAGTCCCTGCCCTTCCTCACGCATATCATCGTCTTCTTTATCCTCCCCCTGACCGGTATCATGATCCTGGTTCCGCTGTATATCCAGATGCGAAAAGGGTTCGTGAAAGGCCTTCATCGCCGCCTGCGGTGAGAAAGGCTTCGTGTGCAGGCGTTTCTGTTGAGAATCCGCTCGTGTCCGGTTAACACTACCTGTTGGATAACACAGAGAAACGAGGAGGCCTTTCATGGCTGCTGACATACATATCATACTGCTTCTTCTCATCGGCCTCACGGCCGGCATCACCTCGGGCCTGTTCGGCATAGGAGGAGGGGTGATCGTGGTGCCAGCCCTGGTGCTCATCATGGGCTTCTCCGTGCCCAGCGCCATCGGGACCAGCCTGGCGATTCTCCTGCCGCCGGTGGGCCTTGCCGCGGTGATCGAATACTCCCGGCACGGCAATGTGGACCTGAAAACAGCGATCATCGTGGCGCTGGGCCTCTTTACAGGGGCCTGGATCAGCGCGTACTTCGCAAACCGGCTGCCCGGGCCGTGGCTGCGCGTGGCATTCGGGGTGTTCATCATCTGCCTCGGGATCTACATGATCTACGGGGCGCTTAAGCACACCCCGGTCTGAGAAGGCCCGGGAATCGCCTCCGGAAGCGCAGCGCTTTAACGACCGGCGGACGGGAGTGATACGGGACGGTGTCCGGTTGTCCGCCGGACGGGAGGCACTCAGGGCCAAAGGTCGAAGGGGCGAATGAACGACCTTAAGCCGGAGATCACGAGCCCACGGATTTCCGCTCGTCTCCGGGAAGGTCGAGCCCGAGCTGGCCGCCCGGGTTCATGATGTTCCGGGGGTCGAAGTGGCGCTTCAGTGACTTCAGCACCTCCATCTGCTCCTTGCCGAGATATTCTTCCAGATAGGGCGCCATCATCCTGCCGATGCCGTGGTGATGGCTCAGCGATCCGCCGCTCTTCATGATCGCCTCGATCACGCCCCGCTGGAAGGATCGAAACTCCTCCACGTCGGAGGTTTTCATGATAAAGATGAAGTAGAGGTTCGTGCCCTGGGGATAGAAGTGCGAGGCATGGGCCATGCACATGGTCTTGGGCCTTGCCTTGATATAGGCCCTGACCCCCTGGTGGACTGCATGGAGGTTGTCCCAGGTCACGCTCGTCTCCAGGGTGTCGATCTGGATGCCGAAGTCCTGCAGGTCCTCGCGCATGTAGGGTTCGGTGAAGCGTGTCTTCTCCCACTTCCGGGAGGCATAGCCGGTGAGGTACAGGGCTCCGTACCCGCGGCAGATTTTCCGGATCTTCTTCCAAACATGGCGAGTGTAGCCGCCCTCGCCCTCCACGGTGCCCAGACACAGGCAGCGCTCCATGGGCCGGTAGCCCCTCCGTATGAGAAAGGCATCCACCAGGGAGGGGATGCCGTAGAGTTTGAGTCCCCGGTCGGTCTCCTCCGGGTCGGATATCCGGTAGACCGCGGGCCTGCCGAACTCGCCCTGCATGATCTCGCGGCTTGCGTCCACGGCGGCATCCCAGGAGGGGAACATGAAGCTGAAATACCGCCGGTTTTCCGGCATGTAGCGGAAGATCTTCATGGTCACCTCCACGAGAATACCGAAGGCCCCCTCAGAGCCTTTCATGATGTCGTTCACCTTGGGTCCGGTGGCGGCGGCGGGGAACTCCCGGGTGCGGAAGGTGCCAACAGGCGTCACATACTCCTGGCTGAGCACGATGTCGCAGGCATCGCCATAATAGGTGGAGGCCTGGCCCGAGCCCAGGGTCACCACCCAGCCCCCGACTGTGGAATACTCGAACGACTGGGGGAAATGCCCGCAGGTGTAGCGCCTGGACGCGCCGAAACGCTCGGGTGCCTTGTTCAGGGCCTCTTCATAGGCGGGGCCGAACATGCCCGGCTGCACCCGTGCAGTCTGGTTGGTCTCGTTGATCTCAAGGAGCTTGTTCATGTGGGTGCTCATCACCAGACTCACCCCGCCCTGAGCCGGGCGCACCCCGAAGTTCACCGACGAGCCTGCCGCGAAAACGGAAACAGGGATAGTGTGCTCGTTGCAATAGGCCACGATCCTGCCCACTTCATGCTTGTCGCGCGGATGCACCACCACGTCGGCAACCTGCGGGACGATCCCCTTGCGCAGCTCCATGAGCTCTTCGGTAGTCTTGCCGCAGGCGTATTTGATCCGGCTGTAGTCGTCGGTGCAGACGTTCTCCGGCCTCACGATGCTCTTCAGGTGTTCGACGTGCCGCTCGTCCAAGCCAACCGGCCGGCCCAGAACCGCCCTCCCCGCTCCCTCGTCCTGCTTACGGGAAAAGTCCTCGCGGGTCATGCCGAACTCGTCCATCATCATGGCGACCCATCCGTCGCTCGGGTGCTTGAACGCATGGGGGCTGCCGTATTTGACGATCGACCTGATGCTGCCGCTTTCAGGTGCACACTCTGTCCAGTCGGGCCTGAATTTCTTTTTTCCAAGCATGACGATCTCCTTGCATATGATTGCATCCTCCCTCTAATGCCCGCTTTTTCAAGGGCTCTTGAAGGGAGGACTGCATTCCCGTTGGAAGCTTCTTCACCTGAAGCCCCGGCCAAAGCATTCGCCCTTTGAACACCTGTATCATTAATCCGGGCGAAAACTTCAGTGCCTTATTTGCCAGGCACCTTGAGCAGATCCATGACGTGCCGGTATTCATCCTCGGTCTTCTCGTCACTCCAGCCGAGCTCGCTGGCCGCAATGACGGCGACCTTTCTTATGATCTCCTCTCCGGGGTTGCCCAGGGTCGCGATTCCGGTTCTCCTCAGAACGATATCGCTCAACCGCCTTGCCATCTCATTCCGTACGGCGAACAGCACCTCGGCGAGGATCTCGCCGTCCGTGCTCACCACCTCGGCATACTCGCGGTCCTCTTCCGCGATTTTCAGGACCTTGTGATACTCGGTGCCGTAGTGTCTGCCCAGGTAGTCCAAGGTGCTCTCCTTAAAGCCGGAATGTTTCCTTTTGATGGAGTCAAGGAATGTATTGATGTCACGGATCTCGCACCCGAAGAGGTAGCGCCGGTCGGTGATGGTCTGCCCCATGGGCATCTCCGTCTTTTCCCTCACGAGGTCCATGACCTTCTGGGCAAGATTGCGGCTGGTGGTATACTTGCCGCCTTCTACGGTGATCAGGCCCTGGAGCCCGTCCGAGGCATTGTCATAGATCTCATACTTCCGAGACGACTCATAGGTGCCCTCGGTCTGCTCTTCCACCAGCGGCCTGAGGCCGCCGTAGGTGTAGAGCACCTCGTCGAAGCGGACAAAGCCTTCACCGAATGTGGAATTCACCTCGTCGATGAGCCCCATGATGCTCTCTTTTGTCACCCGGTAGTCGTCGGGGCTGCCGACATATTCCTTGTCCGTGGTCCCGATCAGCGTGTGACCCCGCCAGGGGATCAGGAAAAAATGCCTGCCCTTGGGGGTCATGGATGCCACCACGCTCCCCTCGTTGATCTTTTTGCCCGTGATGATGTGAATGCCCTCTGAGCGCCTCAGTGTCTCGTTCACCCCGCCCTTCTTCGCCAGGCCCAGGATGATGTCGGCCCAGGGGCCTCCGCAGTTGATGGTGATGTTCCCGCGCACCTCGTGGCGGGTGCCGGTCAATAGGTCTGTTGCCGTAACCCCGACCACCCTGCCGGATCGATCGGTGATGAAACCGTCGACCTTGACATAGTTCGCCGCGTCGGCCCCGAAGGCTGCAGCCGACTTGATGAAGGCGAGCGTGAGACGCTCGGGGAATATGCTCATACAGTCATAGAATATGGAAGCGCCCGAGAGTCCCTGCTCCTTGAGGCAGGGCTGCATTTCAAGGGCCTTCCTGGTGGAAACGGTCTTGTGAAGGGGGATCTTCTTGCTCTCGTCCCAGGTGCTGCCCCGGTCGTAGGACAGGATGTCGTAGAGCGTGAGCCCTGCCTTGACGAACCATTTGCTGTTCTTGATCGATGACTTGTAGTGGGTCATGAGCATGGGGAACGGGTAGACGAAGTTGGGTGCGATGTCTTCGAGAATCTTGCGCTCCTTCAGCGATTCCCTCACCAGAGAAAACTCCATGTTCGCCAGATATCGCAGCCCTCCGTGGATGAGCTTCGAGGTGGCCGCCGACGTTGCCCCGGAAAAATCGCTCTTTTCGAGCAGGGCCACCTTCAGCCCCCGGCTGGCGGCATCATAGGCGACCGAGGCCCCGGTGATGCCTCCCCCGATAATCACCACATCATAGATCTGGTCTCTGTGATCTTCGATAAATCTCTGCATCGTTCCTACCTCCTGCTATCCCTGCCTGTTTGCAGGGTATCGACAACCGCCTTCTGGGCATAGGTGAGAACATCCCGCATGATCTTTCTGGCCAGACCGGCGTTTCCTTTTTTGATCGCCTGGTAGATTTCCTCGTGAAAGCGCTCAGAGCGCTTCACGTTTTCCTCATCATTGAAATAGAGGTGCCCGTATTCGATCACAAACTTGTTGAAGAAGTTCAGCAGGGTGAGATACAGAATATTGGCGCTTGCCAGGCCGATGATGTGGTGCACCCGGATATCCTTTTCCAGGGTAGAGAGCTCTCTGTTCTTCCAGATGACCTCCTCAAGGGCTTGGATATGATCATCCGTCCTGTTCTTGGCGGCGCGAAAGGCCATCTCGGGGCCGATGATGGACCTGAATTCGAGCAGGGCTTCGATGATGTCGTCCCGCTGGCGTTCGTCCAGACGGATCATGGCCCTGATGAGCTCGAGGCTCCCGCTCTCCTGATAGTTTTTCACATAAACGCCGTCACCGTGGCGGATTTCCACCAGATCGAGGGATTCGAGCCTGCCGAGCGCCTCTCTGACCGTAGACCGGTTGACCTCAAGGTCCCTGGCGAGCTCCCGCTCGGTAGGGAGCTTTTCTCCCACAACAAGCTGGCCCTTGATGATGCTCTTCAGCAGGATGTTCTCGATCTCTGCAGAAAGCCGATTTCGCATGAGCGGGCGGGTGAGAATCAATGCTGACATATGCCTCCTCCATTTGGTCCGGTGGTCCGGCCAATGGACCATTTTTTTACCGATAAATCCGGTCCTGTCAAGACCTTTTTTTATTGGGCGCGGATCGGGTGGACCAGTCAGGAACGCTGCCGGGCAGGGGGATGCTGCTCGAAGAGATAGCTCAGGCAGTCCAGAGAGTCTTCGATCTGGATTGGCAGAACCTTGGCAAAGGTATCCAGCATGATCAGGGCATCGAGGGTGGATTCGGTCTGCGTGGCATCCTTCAGTCGTTCGGTGAACGAGATGTTCATCAGGTGGATGTCCTGGTAAATCTTGGTGAGCCCGGCAAGCTCGAGGTCCGCGCACTGCCCGTTCTTTTTCAGAAAGTACTGGGCGAGCAGGTACATGGATGTGGCTCGATAAATGGTTTCCTCCCCGGTGGCAAGAGGCAGGTGGAAACGCGCCATGGGTCTCAGAGGTGCGGAAATCGGGCATCCGCAGGTCGCACTGATGAGTCCCATGAGTGAGCTGATGGCGCTCTGCAGGGTGGTGAGCTGTGAAAAGATCCGCTCCGGGGTGACCACACTCAGGTGGATCTCATGAAACGACATCTTGCCCTGAAACCGGTTGACCGTATTTACCAGGTGAACTGCCAGCGGGCAATGAGGGTTGGTTTCATATGAGAGAGGACAGTTGGGGCACTGGTGAAATCCGAGCACGGTCCAGGAAGGCAGATATCCGGGCGGATCATTGAGCAGCTCAAGTGTTTTCGGATTGAGCCTCAAATTGATGATCTCCTGGGTCTTGTCCTGAAAGGTGAAGCAATAGCGGATGGGAATGCTCTTCATATCACCACTCTCCTGTTGTTCATGCAGCAGTCCACAGACGCACACGAGCAGCGCTGGTAATCAAAACATCCTTTCCAGCCGTGCATGGTCATGTTGATGAATTTCATTTCATCATCCCTTCGACATTTCACTCATGAATCTTTATATGCCTTATTCCAAAGGGGGGGCATTTTACCAAAGCGGGCTCCTGAACGCTCAAGACTCTGCCTACCCGACTCTATCATGGGCATGGTGTGAATCATACCGTTACTGGGCCTGCCTTCTGCTCATTTCTCGTGAGAAGAACCCTGCCGCCTCGCTGGTGATTGTTTCGGACAAACAGGGGATGTACGGCGCCTTTTCGCGATCCTTCCAGGTCTATGGGATCATCAGGCATATGACTGTGTTCCAAAGCTCAATTATTGACGTTTTCCCTTTACTTTCTCCTGATAATTACCGAAAGATACATTACATAATATCAAGTACAGGGGGAGGGATGCATGAATAAATTTATTACAGGAACACTATCGGTTCTCATCGTAATTTTTGTGGCGGTGGCCTGTTTCGCCCAGGAAAGGACCTATAAAATCGAGGTGCTGCAGGTCACCAATATCGAACCCTTTGGCATGGCGTACGAGGGATTCTTGAAGAGCCTTGCCGAGAATGGGATCGTGGAGGGCAAGAACCTCACGGTCAACCGCCGAATCATCGATTTCGACGTGGAAAAAGGTGGCTTGTGGAAAAAGGTCGGTGTGCTCCTGGAGATCAAGAACACTGCATCCAAGATCGTTGACGCCCGGCCCGACCTCGTACTGACCATCGGAACGCCCGCCACCAAGTATGCAAAGGACAAGATCATCGGCGCGGGCATCCCTCTGGTGTTCACCGCAATCGCCATCCCCGAGGCTGCGGGCTGCGCGTCGCTGACCACTGCAGGCCCAGGGTTCACCGGCTCCACTTTGTACATGGACATGGGGGCGGCCCTCAAGATCGCCAGGCTTGCATTCCCGAACATCAAGACCGTGGGAATCGTCCACACCGATGACGACAACGCACTGGCCCAGGCGCAACAGGCCAAGGCTGCAGGGCCGTCGGAAGGATTCACCTTCATCACCAAGGAGGTCAGCAAGAACGAGAAGTTCACCCCTGCAGGCGAAGAACTTATCTCCAAAGGCGCCGAGGCCTTTGCTGTGCTCCTGGATTCCTACTACGGCATGCGGAATTACGAACCCTGTCATGAGCTTGCGGATATGTCACTCAAATACAAGGTGCCGGCCTTCAGCCTCGTCCATATGAAGGTGCCGGGAGCCATTCTGTACGTGGGCGCAGAGTTCCCGCACGTCGGATCACTCGCCGGCACTCAGGCCTCACAGATCCTCCTGAAGGGATCGAATCCCGGAGACTTGCCCATCCTCAGGCAGGAAGACCTGACCATCATGGTAGACACCAGCCGGCTCAAAGAGCTCCAGATCGAACTTCCCATCGAAATCCTCCAGCTTGCAAAGGCCGTGGAATAGCTGCTCTTTCGGGTTTCCCTCCGGATGTATCATGAGGGGGAAACCCGGTTCTTCATAACCACCAGAATAGAATTCTCTGGCTCATTCAATTTTATATATTATTGTATGTTTTGTTGACAATATTACTATATTTCATTAAGATATTTTCCGGTCATCTATGCCATTGATTTGATTTATCTTTGTAAGGTTCAGGGTCATTGATCAGCATATGGCTGATGGAGCAGGCGACACAGACAGGGGATGATCCCTCACGTGAAGTCTGAGAGAAAGGGCCCGTAATGTTGCTGAAGAGCAACTTGTCACCGGATAATTTCATTTGAGGAGGAGCATTGCATGAAGAGATTCTCTTTCGGTATCATACCGTTTCTGCCTGTTCTTCTGATGGCTAATATCGTCTTTGCCCAGCAGAAGACCTTCACCATCGATGTCCTGCAGGTCACTCATGTAGAAGCCTTTGAGAGAGTGTACCAGGGATTTGTACAGGAACTCAAAGCCGCCGGTCTCGTGGAAGGGCAGAACCTGAAGATCAACCGGAGGATCATCGATTTCGATATCGAAAAGAGCAACCTGTGGAAGAAAGTCGGCGTACTCCTGGAGATCAGGAAAACTGCATCCAAGATCGTGGAATCTCGGCCCGACCTCGTGATGACCATCGCCACCCCTGCAACCAAGTATGCAAAGGACAGGATCATCGCTGCGGGCATTCCGCTCGTATTCAGCGCAGTGATCATCCCCGAGGCCGCAGGCTGTAAATCACTGACCGTTGCAGGTCCAGGCTTTACAGGATCTTCTATTTACATGGAGATGGCAGACGTTCTTAAGATCGTCCGGCTCGCATTCCCCGACCTCAGGACCATGGGCATTGTCCATACCGATGACGACAATACCCTGGCTCAAATTGATCACCTGAGGGCTGCAGGCGCTGGGTCGGGATTCACCCTGATCACCAAAGAGGTCAACAAAACCGACAGGTTCACCCCTGCCGCGCAGGAACTGATCGCACAGGGTGCACAGGCTTTCGTCGTCCCGCTCGACACCTACTACGGTCTTCGCGACTATGAGCCTTGTGCCGAGCTTTCGGAGATCTCGATCAAAAACAAGATGCCGGTCATCAGCCTCGTACATATGAATGTGCCGGGAGCCCTTCTGTATATAGGCTCGGATCTCAGGATCTCCGGTGCACTCTCTGGCAAGCAGGCTGCGAAAATCCTCCTGGAAGGGGCAAAACCTGGTGATCTACCCATCCTCAGGCAGGAAGATCTCACCATCATGTTGGATACCGATGTATTGAAATTGCTTCAGATCAAGCTCCCTATGGAGATCCTCATGCTGGCAAAAGACCTGAAATGAACCAGCGGCCGCATTTTCTCATGAGGAGAAGGCATCAGGATCAGAAGTGGAAGGTCATCTTTGCCGCAAAGAGATACCAGTCCTCCTCGTAGCGGTCTTCCCCCGGGTCCTCGGGCACGGGGTTGTCGGCGCCCAGGAGGATTGCCGAACCGTCCATCTTGTGGGCCTCGAGCTTGATGATCCAGTTTTCATTCACGTCAAAGCGCGTGGTCAGTGCGATATCCTTGAGCCACCCCCGGTGGTCCTGGGCGTCGAGCCCTTTGGCTACGCGATCCTTGCCGTCCTTGTCGTCCTCGTTGGGGTAGTAGACCGAGTAGTAGGTGCCCAGCTCGAACCAGGGGGTGAACCGGTAGGCGAGGCTCGTGTAGTATCCGACAGAGCTGAACTGGTCCACCTCGATGGTGCCGTCCTGGACCGCCACCCCATTGTTCCTCAGTACCGGTTCCAGGGTATTGAACAGCGGTGAGTTCCTGAACTCGATATTATAGGTCGTCCGCATGTATTCCGCGGCGAACACCAGGTTCCTCCACATGAACTCCATGGATGCGGTGTAGCTGACCGCCTCCACGCCGAACTCGCTGGGCGAGAGTATGAGCCGGGCGACGCTACGACCTAAAGGATCGACAAGAGCGGCAAGTTCCGGGATGTCTCCCAGCATAGCTGCCGCCGTGGGATTGGTGGTGTCCAGCAGCGTGGTCCCGTCCGCTTCGAACTGATAGCCCCAGGTGGAGCCCCCGAGGATCAGGCCCTCGAGGTTGGTGATCCATCGGATGCTCGCGGCATAGGTATAGTCCACGTTGATCCGGTCGACATCCACCAGCAGACCCATTCCCTGAAAAGGCCACTGGTCCTCCAGCAGCCTGGCCGCCCCCTTGTCGGAGTCGAGGTTCACCGTGCCGTACTGCAGGTCATAGGAGAGCGACCCCATGTCGCTCAGCCCGATATCACCGTAAAGGCCGGCACCCTGGATGGAGGAGATGGCTTCCCTCCAGGCCTCGATATACACGCTCTGTGGCAAGAGGATGAAGGTGCGCACCATGTCCAGGTCACGGGTCTCGTTGTAGAGGCCGTGCACGAACTTCATGTTCCCGACCGTGAGGCCGAGCCAGTCGCGGAAGTGATAGTCGGCGATCGCCCAGTCGAGGATCACCTCGTTGTTTCCGATGGTACCCAGGTCTCTGGAAAGAAACTGGACACCCAGACGCAGCCTGTCTGAAACCTCGGCCGAGAAGTTGATGCCCGCCTCGTTGAACTGGGAGGTGCCGTCCTCTGTCTCGGCGAAGAAATTGTTGTCGGTGCTCTGCAGATACCCCTGAGAGATGAACCCCCCGATATCGACCCCGTGATACTCATAGGCACGAATATTCCCGGATATACAGCACATGGCAAACAAGGCTGAGAGAAACATGATTTTCACAGCACTCTTCATTTTTAAGCCTCCTACTCAATCATAAGACTCTTCAATTGGTTCTGATATGCACGCTGGGGGAGATAGCCTATGGCCCCGGGGGTGTTGGTCACGAATTCAGCGAGCTCGTCGGGTGAAGTGAATGCCTCGGGAGCCTTTCCTCTCCCGGTGAAGACCTGGCTCTTCCAGTAATTCTTGAACTGTTGCGGGGTCTTGCCCACATACATCCGCAGAAAATCACTGTGGTCATCGCCCTCTTTCAGGGTCGCCAGTGTAATCTTCTGCCCGTCGCTCCATCTGGTTTTTCTCCCCAGAAATATCTCCTGAACGGCATCCCGGCTCAGGGATTTCACCGGCACGGAGTCATTCGCCACCACCATTACCTCTGACGCGGCATGCCCCGCTGGAACGATGAGTCCACCGAAAACGGAAAGAACCATGCAGGCGAGGACGATACGTACAATCAGGGGTATGCTCCTCAACTTCATGACAATTTCTCTCCTTTCACCATTTCATCAACGAAAAAAATGTCCCACAGCTTGTTGCCTGACGGCATATCACCTATCGGGGATTCATCGGCAAATCTTAAGCAAAAGTAATTAATATCAGGTTTTTTCGGCTGCTTAAAGGTCAAATTATAGGGTCATGTCTCTCCGTATGACATTCGAATGTCATACGGAGAGACATGACCCCAATATTTCATTCACGATCAGAACCTTCCTCCAGAACCTCCCGCACCTTCTCTGTCAGGGCGAAGGCGGAAAACGGCTTCTGGAGCAGGTGCTTTTCCGTGTCGGGAATACCGTAGAGGGAGACTACATCACCCGGATAACCCGTGATATAGAGAACCTTCATCCGGGGATAGCGCTTCAGGAGGTTTTTCACGATCGCGGGTCCGTCCATGCCCGGGAGGACGACATCCGCAATGACCAGATCGATATGCCCTGAATGTGACTCGCAGATGTCCATGGCCTCTTTTCCGCTCCGGGCCTTGAGCAGGGTGTAGCCGATGGAACCCAGCACCTCGATAATGAAGTCCAGTACATAGGGGTTGTCTTCCACCACCAGAACGACCTCTGTCCCGCCTCTGACAGGGACCTTTCCCGTCTTTCGCGAAACATCCTCAGGGACCTCTCCGCTCACGGGCAGAAAGACCTCAAAGGTCGATCCCTTCCCGGGCTCGCTCCTGAGCGAAATGCTTCCGCCGTTGTTTCTGACAATCCCATAGACCGTCGCCAGGCCGAGCCCTGTGCCCTTGCTCGCCTCCTTGGTGGTGAAGAACGGTTCGAAGACGTGTGCCATGGTCTCTTCATCCATGCCCACTCCTGTGTCACTCACCTCGAGCTTGATGTAATCACCGGGATTCAGGCCCGGATGCTTTGCAATGTCGTTTTCCCCCAGATGAACGCGCTCTGTGCTGATAGTCAGGACGCCCCCCTTGTGCATGGCGTCTCTGGCATTGAGGGCCAGGTTCATGATGATCTGTTCCACATGCCCCTGGTCGGCATATACGCTGCCGATGTCCTGCTCAAGGCGGGTCTTCAGCTCGATATCTTCCCCGATGAATTGTTTGAGGAGGTTCTGCATGTTTTCGATCACCTGGTTTATATCCAGTGTTTGCTGCTTGACCTTCTGTTTGCGGCTGAATGCCAGGAGCTGGCGGATCAGGGAAGAGGCGGTGTCTTTCACCTCCTTGATCTTGAGAATGTTGGACCGCACCTGCTCCGGCTTGCCGAGTTTCAGCAGCGCAAGCTCGCAGTACCCGTCGATGGCGGTCAGCAGGTTGTTGAAGTCGTGGGTGATGCCGCCTGCAAGGCGGCCGATGGCCTCCATCTTCTGCGACCGGCTCAGCTCGCTCTCCAGGGTCTTCCGCTCGGTGATGTCCCGGCTCTCGAACAGGATCGAGGGTATGCCGTCGATATCCATGAGCTCCGCCGAGACGAGCACGACCCGCGACTCGCCTGACTTGCTTCTGAGCTTGGCTTCCTGATTCCGGATACTGCCCTGCTTCCTGATGAGGTCCACGACCCGGGCCCTCTCCAAGGGACTGTCCCATATTCCGAGATTCAAGGCGCTGTTCCCGATCACCTCTTCCCGGGAATATCCGGTCATACGGAAAAAGGCCTCGTTGGCATCCAGAAAGACCCCGTCTTCGAGGGTGGAGATGCTGACGGGATCCGGGATGGCCTGGAATATCTTCACAAGCCTATCCCTGCCTGATCTGAGCTCGGCCTCGACATCCTCGCGCATCTTCACCTCGCGTTTCAGATCCAGGAGAGCATCCGAGATTTTTTCCACATGCCCTCCTATGAGGGCATCGAGGTCGCTGCGGGCGCTGAGCGCCCTTTCTTCGGCATCTCTGATCGTGCTTATGTCCCATGTCGATAACGCCACCCCCTCGATGGATCCACTCTTTCCCACAAGGGGGGAATACCGCGCCAGGACACGCAGCCTCCCGTCTCCCAGAGGTCCGATCAGGTCATCATACTGTCCCTCTTCGCCCCGCAGGGCCCGGTCGATCCGGGGTTTCTCTTTTTCCTGAAAGGCTCTTTCACCGAGGACTTCCTCGACGCGGTGGCCGATCACCTCTTCCCCGGTCTTCCGATACAGTGAGAGGAATGTGCTGTTCACGCAGGTATACACATATCTCCGGTCGATGCATGCTATTGACTCCGGGGGAAGGGAAACAATCGCCGTGCGGGAAAGCAGCTGATCCACAATAGACCCGTACCGGCCCACCAGGTCGATCAGATTGTGGAGTTCTATCTGCACATCCCGGTTGGTCGTGTTTCCGGCCATTGCAACGATCCTCTATCCGCACAGGATACAAAGAGACAATAGAATGGAAAATAGCCTGTCTTTCCCGGGAATCAATACCGGAGAGGGTTGCCTTGAGAGATGCGGCGCCGGTGAAACAGCCGGTATCGATGCATCAGGGGGTGTCTCGCCTTTTTTATAGAAGCTAGGCAAGGCGATCCGCCAGCTCCCGGACATCGCCCACATATTCCAGACCCGCGTTCCTTCCAGTGCCCTCATAGATGATCCTGTTATCTTTTTTCCGGGAGAAGCGGAGCTCGATGCGCGATCCCAGCGTTTCCATGATGCGGACCGTCATATCGCCTCTGCTGGGCGCCATGAGCCGGGCGCCCTCAGCCCTCGTGCCCCGGACCTCCATGCGGGAGTCTGCATCCTCGACCACAAAGCTGACAAGGTCTCGATTCACCCGCAGATCGAATACTCGGGCCCCGGTATAGGTGGTGAACCGGTAGACCTTGCCCTGGAAATAGAAACCGAACAAATACCCGGTGAAATACCGCCCGAACCAGGGAATCTTCGCGATAGAGCCCGAGAACGAGGCAGTGGGCTCATCGAAATGGTTGCTCTGCATCCATATCCAGGAGCCGGGCATGGATCTTCCCCAGTCTTTTTCGATATATCCCTTGCCGCCGGAATAGTCCGTTCGCCTGCCGTCCTTCTCGAACCAGCCATGGATTGCGTGATTGAAGCTGAGCACGCCGTGATAGCATTCCATGCCGGGCACAAAGGCATACCACCCCATAGCGCCCGGAGAGAGCCATGTGACCGGCCACGGGTGTATTCCCCGGAATTCCAGCTCCGCCCTGAGCATCTCACCGTCCTGGTCGATATCGAGGTGCAGCCCCTGAAGGGAAAACCGGCTGCTCCCGATGGTGATCGCAAAGGTTTTTCTGTCTGCGGAGAACTCGCTCAAGGGATACCGGAAAAAAGACGATCTCCCCTCCCCGGCACGAGAAAACTGGATGAAGGCATGGGCCTTTTCTCTTTCCCGGGGAAGCGACACACCGGCGATCACCGCGCAGGCGGTCCTTTCATCACAGCTTACGTTCTTGAAATACCAACCCTCGAAGTATCCTGACTTCCTGAGGTTTCCTTGGAATACCGCAGGCCTCCACAACGAGAATAGTGCCACTGAGCGCCTCCGCCCTCCCCTGTCCGCCGATGCCGGCGGACCGATGAGGGAATCTGGAACTCATAGATAACCCTGCACAGGCGTCTCACAAGAGAGAGGGTCCGACAGCGGCGGCGAAATCAGCGGCCCGGCAGAGCGAATGGCCTTTAAGGATCAGGCGGCTGCCGAGTTGAACAGCCCCTCGATCTCCTCCCGATCGATCTTCTCCTTCTCCAGCAGAACCAGGGCGCCATGCTTCAGCACGTCCCGCCTCTGCCGCAGGATCGACAGGGCTGTCTCGTACTGGTTGTGGATGATGTTCCGGATCTCGGCATCGATGGCCCGTGCGGTCTCCTCGCTGTACTCGCGGGCGTCGCCAGAGGAGATTGTATCGAGGAACCGGCCGCCCTTTTCAGAAGACAGGTAAATCTGACCGAGCTTTTCGCTCATACCATACTCCTTGACCATACTCCGGGCGATGTCGGTGGCACGTGCGAGATCGTTGTGCGCCCCCGTTGAGACGTCGCCGAACACGATCTCTTCGGCGGCCCTTCCTCCGAGGAGGGATGCGATCCGGTTGAGCAGTTCGGTCCTGTTCAGCAGGAACCGGTCTTGGGTGGGCACCTGCATGGTGTACCCCAGAGCGGCGACCCCGCGGGGGATGATGGAGATCTTGTGTACCGGATCGGTCCCCGGCAGGGCAAGGGCCACAATGGCGTGCCCCATCTCGTGGTAGGCCACGATCTCGCGCTCTTTGGCGTTGATGACGCGGTTCTTCTTTTCCAGGCCCGCGACCACCCGTTCAACCGCCTCTTCGAACTCGGTCATGCCGACCGCCTTTTTCCCGCACCTGACCGCCATCAGGGCCGCCTCGTTCACCAGGTTTGCGAGATCGGCCCCCGACATGCCCGGGGTCATTCCGGCGATCTTCTCGACATTCACGCTCTCATCCACCTTGACGTTCTTCATGTGCACCTTGAGGATCTTGATCCTCCCGTCCTTGTCCGGACGGTCAACGACCACATGCCTGTCGAACCGGCCCGGGCGCAGCAGCGCGGGGTCGAGGATCTCGGGACGGTTGGTTGCGGCCATAAGGATCACCCCCACCTTTGCGTCGAACCCGTCCATCTCGGAGAGGAGCTGGTTCAGGGTCTGCTCGCGCTCGTCATGGCCGCCGGTGAAACCTGCGCCCCTGGCCTTGCCCAGGGAGTCGAGCTCATCAATGAAGATGATGCACGGGGCCTTCTGCTTGGCCTGGACAAAGAGGTCCCGCACGCGGGCCGCGCCCAGGCCCACGAACATCTCCACGAAGTCCGAGCCGCTCAGGCTGAAAAAGGGCACCCCGCTCTCGCCCGCCACGGCCTTGGCCAGCATGGTCTTGCCCGTGCCCGGAGGGCCCACCAGCAGAACGCCTTTGGGAATCTTGCCTCCGAGCTCTGAGAACTTGGCCGGGTTCTTCAGGAAGTCGATGATCTCCACCAGCTCCTGTTTTGCCTCGTCCACACCCGCCACGTCGTCGAATCGGATGTTCAGTTCGTTTTCCATGTAGATCTTGGCCTTATTCTTCCCGATCGACATGAAGCCCGGCTGGTTGCCCGACATCCGGCGTATCACGAAATACCAGATCGCCACCAGGAGCACGATGGGAAGCACCCACGACAAAACGTTCTGGGCATAGTTCACCTCGATCTCGCCTTTGAATGTCACCTGATAGTTCTGCAGCATCTCGGACAGCTCCGGGTCCACCCGGATGCTTTTGAATTTCTGCTCTTTTCCCTCCTGGGTTATCATCTTTCCCTGAATCTCGTTTTCCGAGACCGCAATCTCCGTCACCTTCCCTTCCTTCAGAAGATCGAGGAACGAGCTGTAGGGAATGCTCTCTACGACAAACATGGATGAAATGTAGCTCTGAACGATGAGCACCACCCAGATCCCGATGAGCACATACCAGAGGGAAAATTTATGACGCTTTTCCACGAATGGTCCTCCTAGCGATTGTTGCCATGCTTTTTATGGCGGGAAGATTTGATCATTCAGATGTATCAGGGCGGCGGATAATATTCAAGCCTAAATTTTCCCGGCAGGGACTCTCATCTCAGGAGGCTCCTCCGGCCGGAAAATAAGCCTGCTGGAGACCCTCTCTTTCCCCTTATGCGCATCCGGCGGGTTCAGGGAAGGAGAATCGCATCCCTTTGAGGCAACGTCAAAAGGATAGTTAAGAAAAAGGAGTGTGCCATGAAAGGGAAGATAACAAGATGGCTTATGGCCATCTCGTCGTTCGCCTTTGTCGCCGATCCGGGGAATGCATCAGAGTCCCGCTATGAAGAGGCGACCTTTGCGGGCGGCTGCTTCTGGTGCATCGAGGCGGCCTTCGACAAGACAGACGGCGTAAAGGAAGCGATCTCCGGCTACACGGGCGGGCACAAGGAAAACCCTACCTATGAAGAGGTCTCCACGGGAAAGACCGGTCACCTCGAGGCGGTCAGGGTCATCTACGACTCGTCCAAGATCAGCTATGAGAAGCTCCTCGATATTTTCTGGCAGCAGATCGACCCCACCGACAACACCGGACAGTTCGTTGACAAGGGCTCCCAGTATCGGACCGTGATCTTCTATCACAACGACGAGCAGAAGCGCATTGCCGAGGAATCGAAACGCCTGCTGGAGAGCTCGGGCCGGTTCGACCGGCCTATCGTCACCGAGATACGGCCGGCCGCCCCATTCTATCGGGCCGAAGAATATCATCAGGATTACTATGAAAAGAATGCATCCAGATACGAGTTCTACCGGAGCCGGTCAGGACGCGATCAATATCGGAGCCCGTGTGCAGCCGGCACCTGCCCCATTCCCGGCAGAGAGAAGAAGCCGGAAGAAGGCAGGTCCGACGAACGCGAGCTGAAGGCCAGGCTCACCCCGCTTCAGTATCACGTCGTCAGGGAGCAGGGGACTGAAAGGCCGTTCGAGAATGAATACTGGGATAACAAGCGCGAGGGGATCTACGTGGATGTGGTATCCGGCGAGGTCCTCTTCAGCTCCCGCGACAAGTTCGATTCGGGAACCGGATGGCCCAGCTTCACCAGGCCCCTGGAGCCAGAGAACATCATCGAGCGGAAGGACACCAGCCACGGCATGGTCAGGATCGAGGCCAGGAGCAGAAAAGGCAACTCGCACCTCGGGCATGTGTTCAACGACGGCCCTCCCCCCACAGGGCTGCGCTACTGCATGAACTCGGCGGCACTGCGCTTCATCCCCCGGGAAGACCTGAGAAAAGAGGGGTACGGCGAGTACGAGAAATATTTCTTAAGCACGGAAGAGGCACCACAACCCCGGCACCCTTTCCGGAAAGGCTCATCATAAAATGGATGGGCTTTACCGGTTGTTTGCCACCTGATGCGCCTAAACCGACTTCGCCTCCCCAGCCTCCCTCTTCTTCCGGTCGAGCTCCTTGACCTCGCGCCTGAGGATCTTCCCCACCGAGGTCTTGGGCAGCTCGTCGATGAATTCGATCTGCCTGGGCACTTTGTAGGGGGCGAGCCGCTTCTTGCAGAATTCTACGATCTCCTCGGCCGAGAGGGTACCCCCATCCTTGAGCACCACATACGACTTCGGGGCCTCACCCCGGTAGCTATCAGGCACCCCGATGGTGCAGGCCTCGAGGATCCGGGGATGCTCCATGAGCACCTCGTCGACCTCCTGAGGAAAGATGTTGAATCCGCTGGCAACGATCATATCCTTCTTGCGGTCTACAATAGTGAGATATCCATCCTCGTCGAGGAACCCGATGTCCCCGGTATGAAGCCAGCCGTCACGAAGCACGGCGGCGGTCTCTTCGGGCTTTTTGTAATATCCCTTCATAACCTGGGGCCCTTTGAACAGGATCTCGCCCGCCTCGCCCTGCTTCAACTCCTTTGTGGGGTCATCCAAATCCACGATCTTCAGATCCGTATTCGGAAGGGGTATACCTACGGTTCCCGGCTTTATGGTCCCTTTCCAGGGCGAGGCCGTGCCCATGGGTGTGATCTCGGTGAGCCCATAGACATTGATGATGTCGCCTCCGGTGAGCCTCTTGAGCTCTCTTATGGTCTCCACAGACAGGGGGGCCGCACCGGCAATGAACCCCTTGATGAATGTCAGATCCATAGAGGTGAACCGCTTGTCGTTGAGCAGGGCCACGAATATGGTGGGTACGCCCGGCAGGTAGCAGGGCTTGAACTTCTTGAGCAACTCGATGATGATGCCCGGCTCGGGCCTGGGAACCAGGACGATGGTGCTGGCCGTGGCCATACAGAGGTTCTGAATTCCGGTGAACCCTGCTGAGTGGAAAAAGGGGAACACCCCCATCATGCTCTCACAGCCTTCCTTGAGATCGGGGAACCACCATCTGAGCTGCTGAACGTTGCACGACATGTTGGCGTGGGTGAGCATCACCCCTTTGCTCACACCCGTGGTGCCCCCGGTATAGAGGAGCGCACCCACGTCGTCCCACCCGGCCTTATCGGGCATCGGATCGCCGGGATACTGTGCCAGGAGGTCCATGAACTGGAACACTCCGGGCTGCCGGACGACCTTGCGGTACATCCCCTTTTTCACGTACGGGAAGAGCTGCTTCTTGGGGAAGGGCAGGTAGTCGTTGATGTGGCAGGTGATGATGGTTTCGATTTTCGTCTCGCTCTGGATCTTCTTTGCCCGTGGGAGCAGGAGGTCCAGAGTGACGAGGGCTTTGGCATCTGAATCGGCCAGCTGATAGGTGAGCTCCCGCTCGGTGTAGAGGGGATTGTTCTGCGCCGCGACGGCTCCGATCCGGAATACCGCATAGTTCGCGATAACGGCCTGCGGAATGTTGGGAAGCATCACAGCAACCGTATCGCCCTTTTTCACCCCCAGTGCTTCAAGCGCCCTTGCAAACCTGTTTACCAGACCGTTGAGCTCGCGGTAGCAGATCTTTTTCCCCATATAGATCAGGGCCGTGACATCCGGAAAGTTCTGAGCGCTCCGGGAGAGCATCTCTGACAGGGTGGTCCGATCAAAGGCCAGCTCGGCTGGAACATCGGGGTTGTAGTGCTTATGCCAGACTCTCTGAAAGCTCATATTCCCTCCTCTATTAAAAATTAAAACATTCCGTCATAGAAAGATATTATTGTATTACTATATTATATTAATCATCATTGGGCACAAGTCAACCAACCACTTCATTTTCTTCTCTTTTTACCTCCTCGCGATCAATAACACAGACCTCCAACAACCCAGCCCCCTCGGCCCTGACCCCGAACTTGTTTCAAACTGTAGCGCTAGGCGGTTCCGGAAGATCGCCCCTCAAGCTCTGGTTTCAACCCCGCTAGCTCTGCGAAGTTCTCGCCCAGGAGCCTCCTGCGGACGCCCTCGTCCGGGAAGAGCCGCTCGATCCTGCGCTTGATGAATCCGTAGTCGTACCTCCCCTCCTTGTCGTGGAAGCCGTAGGGCCCGTCGGTCCCGAAGAGCAGCCGATCGGGGCCGAGGTACGCAACCGACTCCCGGGTGGCCTTCTCACTCACGTACGAGGTCTGGGAGAGGTCGAGATAGACATTCGCCATCGGGAGAACTGTCCGCCAGGTGTCGGAATATCCCGGGAAACCGGTATGTGCGAGAACGAGCTTGAGCTCGGGCACCCGGGCAAGGAGAGACTCGTAATCCCCCTCCAGCCCGAATCCACAGTGGATGAGCAAAGGTTTGCCCAGATCTGCAAGTTCCCGGGCCACTGGCAGAAGCTCGACCGGGGCGAAGTGATGCCAGAACGGATGGGCCTTGACTCCGACAAAGCCGGGCTCGTCTCGGTACTTCCTGAGCTCCTCCAGCGGGTCCAGTCTGCCTCGCGGATTGACGAACACCCAACCGAGAAATCGGCCGGGGTGCCTGTGCACGGCATCGAAGACCGCCCCGTTATCCGGCTCGGTGACGATCTGATACGGCCTGCCCAGGATCTTGATCTCTCCCCGGGGCGTGAAATTCGCTACCAGGGCCTGCCCCAGCCTTCTCAGCCGGCGGCTCTCCAGGATGACCTGGAGGATCCTCAGAAGGAACTTGGGCGGCTCCGGGAAAAGTTCTATGATAGACCCCATGATCGCGACCCTGTTCACTCCTGAACGGTCCATTTCCTGTAGCAGGGCCTCTGCATCGAAGGCTCGCTGTTCAACGGCATGCCCGCCCGGGCAAGCCCCGGACCCAGTTGAAGCCGCCGGCTGCGAGGTACGGCCCCACTCCTTCCCATCATCCGAATCGGACACGAAGGGGGACTCCAGGTGATAGTGGCAGTCGATAACCATCTCATCCTCCTTAAATTATTAAAAAGATACACAATACTATAATCTCAGCCAGAGAAAAGGGAACCCCTCGCCCACTCCCGAATCTGTTCATCAGCCGGGAAGGTGCTTGGCAGTGCCTCTTCCGTCGCAGGCCAGAGCCGGAGGCACTCTCACTGCTGCCCGGCAGCCGCCTATACTTGAGAGGCTCCGGAGAGCGGGATACGGAGCAGAGAGGCCGCGTTGGTGCAGCATATCCTCTGCTCCAGGCCCCTGTCTCCGCTGCAGGCGATCCTTACCGCACGCCTGGCGGCAGCCATACTCCCCCAGGGCCAGTCAGAGGCAAACAGCACCTTTTCCGGGCCGAATGCACGGATGAGCTCCCGGATGACCCGGGGACTCTGGAACGAGGTGTCCACCCATACATTGGGAAATCCGGCGAGCTCTTCGATGACCTCGCGCACCTCGTCGAGGCCGGCATGGCCCGCGATGAAATTCACCTCGGGAAATTCTTCGACCAGCCGGACCGCGTGGCTGACCGCCCCGTAGTCCGGGACCTCCCGGTCCCTGTCGGCCCGGTGATAATAGGTGCATATCCCGCAGTGAAAGAGCACGGGCAGGCCGTGAGGGGCAAAGGCGTCAACGGCCTCGAAGGTCCTTACCGAGTCGAGCGAAACCCCCTGGAGTATGGGATGGAGCTTGAGCCCTCTGGCACCCAAGCCCACATCCCGGGCAAGAAAAGACGCGGGGTCCTGGTCCTTCGTAAAGTCCACGCCGGTAAAGGCAATGACCGCCGGGTCATTCCTGCTCACGCGCAGGAGGTCTTCGCCGGTCACGCAGGGAGGGACCGGCATGCAGACACTCAAGAAGACCCCTGCCTTTTCCATGGCCCGGCGGAGGTTTTCGTGGGTCGCCGCGGCGTTGCGCGCGAACTGGGCGGAAACGATCACGGACGGAAACAGGCGGGTGAAGAATCTCTCCAGCAGGCCCCACCGGTAGGAGAAGACCTCGGAGACGGACAGGGGGTCGAGGGCCGGCCGCTTCCTCACCCCTTTGAGGTGAATGATGGCGCCTCCTCCCCTGAAGAGAATGTCGCCCAGATGACAGTGAATGTCGATGGCGGAATACACGCTGAGTCTCTCCATGGTACTTCAATAGGAACAGTGCTGCGAAAAACGAGGCCGGTAAGACCTTCTATGAAGAGAGGGTATCTCTTCTCTTTACACAGGTAAAGGCTTTTTGTTAGAACTCCCCTGAAACAAAGGCCCTTCTCTTCCATGCCACAGGAGAACAGGTACGAAGTGATGCTTACAAGACGCCTCATCCGCGCCCTGCATATCTTCAGGGACGAAGCGCCCTTCAGGCGCGCCGCTGAACTGTACCGCAGGGAGAAGAGATGAGCGGCGACGATATCACCCGGTGGAACTCCTCGATGAGGCGGATGTTCGGCGGCATCTCCCGCCGCTATGACCTGCTTAACACCCTCATGACCTTCGGCAGGGACCAGGCGTGGCGTCGCTACGTGATCCGCGCGGCAATGCTGCCCGAAAGAGGCTCCCTTCTCGACGTGGGCACGGGCACCGGGAAAATCGCCCTGGAGGCCAAGGCCCAAAACCCCGGGCTCCAGGTGGCGGCCCTCGACCTCACCCCTGACATGCTGAGGCAGGCAAGACGCTCGGATGCGGCGGGCGGCATTTTCTGGATAAACGGCGACGCCCTGGAGCTGCCCTTTGCCGGCGGGCGCTTCGATGCCGTGGTCTCGGGCTATCTGATGCGCAATGTCCCGGACATATACCGGGCGTTTCAGGAGCAGCTCCGGGTGGTCAAGCCGGGAGGACGTGTGGTGTGCCTTGACACCAGCCCCCCTGCATCGCGCCTGCTTAAGCCCGTCATCAAAATCTATTTCCGCTTCGTCATCCCGCTCCTGGGTGGACTGATCAGCGGCAGATGGGACGCCTACCGCTACCTGCCCCGGTCGACCGAGTCCTTCAAGACGCCCGAAGAGCTCGCGGAGATCATGGCGGATGCAGGGTTCGTCCGTATCGGCTGTCGCAGGTTCATGTTCGGGACTATGGCCGTGGTCTGGGGCACACGCCCTCACGGGGCCTGAAGCCTTCCAGCCGAAGCGCCCTGCCGCGGATGATCGGGCCGCCCTTGCAGTACCGGCCAAGCCGGAAGGGCTCCCGCCGTTGATTTCTGCTCTGCTTGCGTGTATACCTGTATGAAATGAGAGAAGAATAAACCGCAGTACAGAAGTGAAGAGGGACCATGCCTGCCAATCTTCCACCGACATATCTGGAAGCGGAGCGGCGCTATCGCGAGGCGAAAACCCCGCAGGAAAAACTCGATGCCCTGGAGGAGATGCTCGCCATCATACCCAAGCACAAGGGCACCGACAAGCTCCAGGCCGACCTCAAACGCAGGATCGCCAGGCACCGGGACGAGGCGCAGAAAAAAAAGGGCGCTGTAGTCCAGAAAAGCATCTTTCACATCGACAAGGAGGGGGCAGCGCAGGTAGTGATCGTAGGCCCTCCCAACACCGGCAAGTCTTCTCTGGTCGACCGGCTCACCAAGGCCTCTCCGGAGATCGCCGACTTTCCCCACACCACGCACAAACCCACTCCGGGCATGGCCCAGTATGAAAACATCCAGTTCCAGCTCATCGACACTCCGCCTCTGACCGGCGAGTATGTAGACCCCGCCATGGCCGACATGATCCGCCGGGCTGACGTGGTGGTCGTGCTCATTGACCTGACGGCCGAACCCTTAAGCCAGTATGAAGACACCATGGCCATGCTGGAGTCGTTCCGCATCTATCCGGAGAATGCCGAGGTGCCCGATGGGGTGAGGCGGCCGGTCTTCCTTAAAAAAATTCTGCTGCTTGCAAACAAGATGGATACGCAAAGAGAACAGGACGACTTCGAGACCTTTATCGAGCTCACCGGCCTATCTATCCCGGCACTGGGCATCTCGGTCCACCATGACAGAAACCTTTCCCAGTTTCTGGATTCACTCTACCAGCTCTCCGGGGTCATCAGGGTCTACTCGAAGAACCCGGGCAAAGAGCCCGATCTCGATGAACCGTTCGTGATCTCCCGGGGCAGCACCCTGGAGGATCTGGCCGGGAAGATTCACAAGGACTTCGTCGCCAGACTCAAATACGCCCGGATCTGGGGCAAAACGGTCCACGACGGCCAGATGGTCCAGCGGGACTATGAGCTGCAGGATGGAGACATCGTGGAGATTCACATCTGAATGAGCCTCCCCATCCTTAAACGGCATCGGGCATGCGTACGGCGGGTTTGCCCCTTTTATCTTCCTGCGAAGCATAGCCACGGTATGCACAGGCAAAGGAACTGCATATGTCAGAAGAATTCGAGCTCACCTTGAGAGTGCGCACGGGGGACCCGGTGTCCCTGTTCCGCGCCGTGGCCGGGCTTCGGTCCCTTGGCCCCTATGAGCTTTCTGTCCCGGGAGCCTCTTCCGTATACGACCGGTATTTCGACACGGATCGCGGCTCGCTCATGGGAAGCGGGCTTGCACTCAGGCTCAGGCAGGAAGGGGACCGCACCTGCCTCGGCCTCAAGGGGAAGGAGAGGATCGATCCCCAAGGCGCTATCCGCCGCCTGGAGATCGAGGGGCCGTGGTCGAAAAATATCCTGGCCCGTGTGCTTGAGGCTTCAGGGCTCGCTTCACTTCAGGTTCCGGCCTTTCTGCCTCAGGACCCCGCCGGCACCCTGTCCGGCCTGGGGCTCCGCGTCATTCAGCGCCGCCTCATGGAGAGGACAAGGATGCATGTAGTGGACGCCCGGGTGCAGAACGGGGGGATCGCGGGAGAGCTGGCCCTCGACACGGTACACTATCAGACGGCTGGCGTGGTGTTCACCCACTACGAGATCGAGATCGAGGCGTCTTCGCATGAGAACGAGGGAATGGTGGCCGACCTTGCCGAGATTTTGCAGAAGGAGTTCCCCGGGGCCTTGTGCCGGTGGGACCACAACAAGCTCATTACCGGGCTTGCGCTCCAGGCACTGGCCGGGCAGTACCCTGCCCGGACTGAATCACCGGAAGAAATCGTGGTGTCTGGGCAATGGTACAAAAGGATTGAGGACTGGATCAGGATGCACCGGGACGCACGGGTGAAGGAATAGAATCATCGATAGACCCTGTCGATTGCCGTCTGCAGCCCCGGCGGGGTGCTTCCCGGACAGGGACGGCCGCTGAAGGCGTTCTCTTGATCCTTCCGCATGCCCGGTGTTACACTGCGCCATCCCCACAAACCCTTCCGGAGCCGGACCAGGCACCCTTTTCGCCTCTGCTTACACTCGAGGATCTCGAAAGCCCTTCCGTCTTATTCGGCAGCAACGTGTCTGGCCAGGTCCAGGACTTCCTCGAAAATACTTCTCATCTCATCTATCTTGTCGGAGATGAGCATGAAGAGTATCTCGAGCCTGAGGACAGGATCAAAGGTGGTGCTCAACATCCGGTCGATCTCTTCCTGGGTTTTCACAAGGTCGGGATTATCCGACAGTAACTTGTCCCTTTGCCGGATGAGCTCCTGTATATCCCGTGATTCACCTGTTTCCCGACACGCGGCGAAATCGTCATAATACATGGCTACACCCTGATCATCGATCACGTCTTTGCCCTTCTTCCTCCGCCTGTTCCGCACACAAAAGGAGGAATCCGGGCCACCAGCCATACCGCCAGCAAGGCATATGCCAGTTTAATCTTGTAATTATATCAACATGTTAATTGATATGTTCCAAGTATTTTTACCCTTGGGCCGATAAAACAGAAAAATTTTTCATTCATTGGGAAGTATTGTTCCTATTATTCTCTTTTTCAATCATAATATCCATATAAGGTGCAGGCCGTATTGAATACATCGCCGGCCCCTGTTCCATAAGCTAAGAATAAGCGCTTCAGGCCGCATTTCCACAGCAAAGCGCAACATCGTCATTGACATCCCCCAGGCAGTTCTCTCATAGTAAAAAAACCGTGCAATGCCTGGCCCTGGATTTCCGGTC
>Ga0209506_1000599_pt1 | contig 46307 bp, 60 predicted proteins | sample AD_JPNHG2_MetaG_FD_184409 | JGI IMG/M metagenome (GOLD analysis project Ga0209506, IMG submission 184409) | Active sludge microbial communities of municipal wastewater-treating anaerobic digesters from Japan - AD_JPNHG2_MetaG (SPAdes) (version 2) | ecosystem: Engineered > Bioreactor > Anaerobic...
CCGCCCCGATCGCACAGGCGTTGTACACGTCCACGATGGTCTTGCCGTCGTCCGTGACCACTACCTCAAGGTCGTCGCAAAGAGTCCCGCAGAAGGGACAGAGAACATCCGTAACTGTCTTGGTCATTTCGTTTTCACCTGCTGGCACGGGCGATGCTGAAAGGCAGGGTTTGTGTTGGGAGGAAGCAAGCCGCACCCGCGCATCGTATATAAGTTCTATGGTATACGAACAATCTATTGTATGCGAACCAAATGTATATATAGATTTTGATTACCAAGAATAGTACGTGAAAGAGCCGTCCCTGCCGGACTCTCGCTTTGAGGATACGGATAACCTGTCATACATCGGCCTCTATGCCTCCGACCTGGGTATCCGTGCTATCGATAGCCCTGTCAAGATCAGGATACTCGACATGCTGGCCCGGCAGGACATGGCATTCGAGGACCTGGTGGAGGGATCGAAGCGGGCGAAGTCGACAGTCTCGATCCATCTCAAAGACCTGGCAGAATCGGGAATCGTGGGTGCGAAATCTGATCCCACTGATGGACGAAAGAAGATTTTCTTTTTAAATGCCCTGTACCTTGCCGGGGCGGATTCCTCGTGGAGAGGGGTGTTCGATCTCGATATGTATATACCCGGTTCATTCTCCTGCAACGGCGACCCGGGAGCGATGTTCAGGTTCCTCCTCTCCACCATCCGCCTCACGCTCCTGAACCAGGGAATCATGATAGACCCGGTACTGAAGCTGGCAGGCCTCAGGGCGGGAAAAGCCCTTTATCCCTGCATCGATGCACCGGAGATCGAGACGGTGGTACAGAATATCGCCCGGATATGGAAAGAAAATTGTCTCGGGGATGTTGAACTGGAACGCACCGATCCCCTTACGCTTTGCATCACCGACTGCTTTGAGTGCATCGACCTTCCTATCTCGGGAAAACCTGCCTGTGCGTTCGAGTCAGGGATCCTCACATCATTCTTCTCATCGTTTTACTCGAACAGGATGACTGCCATCGAGACCCATTGCTATGCGATGGGAAGCAACCTGTGCCGTTTTGTAGTGCTCGAGCAGGCCTCTCCTGAGATTTCCTGACCCGTAATTGCAGGTCCTTAGCGCATATGGCGTGGAGAAAGGAGCCATGACAGTGAGCCTGAGACCGGGGAGGGGGAAAACTGCCTGATCCGGGCCAGGCCCCCTTTTTTCAGCTGGATATCCGCACCACCTCCCCTGGTGATAATTCTTCCGATGCACTCTGAAAGCGAGGGTTCGTGGCCGACGATGAGGAGAGATGAGAGGCCGGTGCAGGATGCTATCCGGGCCATCAGGTCGGAGAAGTCCATACCCGGTGAAAGTTCCTTCCAGATGGCGGGTCTCCCGGAGTGACGGTGGACGCCGGCAACGATCTCCGCGGTTTCAACAGCACGTTCCAGGGGGCTTGTAGCGATCAGGTCAAAGCGGCACCGGTTCCGGAGCATCCAGTATGCTTCCTGCTGTATTTCATCCCGGCCCTGCCGGGTAAGATGGCGATCCGCATCAGGTTTTCCTGAAAAAGACGTTCCGGCTTTACCGTGCCGAAGAATATATAGATCCATGAACATGAGATAGCATTTGAGAATATCAGTATTTCTTCAGTCATCTGCAGGAACAGCGATGAACAAGTTCCTCCCGGGATATAATATGCAAGCAGGAAGGAGATCACATTCTCTCTGCAGTCACCTGTTTTTTTATCATCAAACACCATAGTGCCTCATAAGCATGACTGTCGGGAAGGGAGCATATTTACGAAGCATCACCTCGTCGTACCGGCTCCCGTCCATCCAGGTGGGCACAGAGCTCGAGGGAAGCTCTCCCCCCTCCGTTTTCATTGGATCCTGGAACTATCCAAAGGTGTATGCCGGTCCGATGATCGCGCCGCTACACGGAGACACTAGGATACTGGACATGCCCGAGTCCTGGATACCGGAACGTCGATCCCAGGAGGAGATCATATCCTACCGGATGAAACTGGTCCGGGGCAAGCTCCTGCAGGATGTCCGGGATCTCGACTGCAGGTTCGCCGAACAGCTCCGGGAGATCGCCCTCTCGGCAGGATCGATTGAGAGTGAAGCCAGCTTCGAGCATGTCCCGAGAGGGTTTTCCCTTTCCGAGGAACAGACCCCGTTTGGTCCGAGCGCTGGTATCGAGCGGCTGGAGATAGAGTTCCGGTCATGGGACCCGAAGCTGGAGAAGCTTTACAACGATACCGATCTTCCGGCCGCCCAGGCGATCACATCACTCCATGCCCAGGGTGTTCCGTTTACCTCAATCCAGAAAGCGCTCTCGGTGGGGGCGCTCGGCAGGGGAGCGTCACGGAAAATGGTCCCGACCAGGTGGGCAATCACGGCCTGCGACACGATGCTCGGGGATCATCTCCTCAAGGACATCAGGCAGCACCAGGTTATCGAGACCGTCAGGGTGCACCGCTTCTCAAGTCTCAACAACCACTATGCGGTGATCCTTCTCCCAACTCCCTGGCAATATGAATGGACAGAGGCCTTTTTACATGTTGCGGGCAAAGAAGAACTGGTATTTTCCGATTTCGAACGGAACAGGGGCAAACAGGGGTACTCATCGGTTGGAGGATGTTTCTACTCGTGCAGGATGGCCCTCCTCGAAGCTCTCTCACGTGAACAAAAGCAGGCGGGGGCGATCGTCCTTCGCGAAGCACGGAAGGGATATATCCCGATGGGAGTCTTCAATGTCCGTGAGAATGTCCGGAATGCCCTGCTGCAGCCCCCTGAACATTTCGAGAGCCTGGCCAGCGCCTTGGATTCGGTGGGATCGGGATTCCAGCTGCCGGTATCCCGTTTTATCGATGAGAGCACCCTGCTTACGGACTGCCTGCGCATGAAGCAGTCCCGGCTCTCGGACTTTATTAGCTAACCGGTGTGAAACCTCCCTGAAGAGACTGTTACCCTTTCCATATTTTCTCTATAGCTGGAAATGGGACAGGGATCCTTTTTCATATGTTATGCGAGGGAGGGGATTCGAACCCCCGAACTCCTGCGAGACTGGACCCTAAATCCAGCGCCTTTGACCTGGCTCGGCAACCCTCGCGATGGGTAAGAACTTTCATTTCAGAAAATTTCTGCTTTTCCATTCCCGGTATCCAGGTTCCGGAAGTTGAGATCCAGGGTTTTTTCACATTAAAAAATATGGCACGGGCCCCTTGGGGGACACGGTCATGCAGGATGAAAATGCCGGAATAGTTTTCAAATGAAATTAAAACCCGAAATTTCATCGAATCGGATAAAACACTGTGTTAATAAGAATTGCGTTGTTTTTGCATTACCTTACTATTTTGCGGGGTTTATTCTCATCAATCAGCGCCTCGATCAGCGAATATACGAATCTGAGTGAATGAACTGGTTTATATAACGCAAAATTATTATTTTGCGCAAAGATTATAAACATGAAGATATAACAGAAACTTGCCATATATGATGGTCTGGGAGCTGTGCATTACCGGGTTTCCAACCTTGTCTCCAGCACCAGCAAGGTATGGTATCCGCATGTCCCGGAATACTTGGATAGATAAGGTAAGCAGGATGATCACGGGCCACACTGGGCAAACGAACGATCGCGGCTGGTCGCCACCTTACAGCTGGCGGTTATTCAACGGTGATGATTCCCTCCTACGAGTGAACCTGCTTGCTTGGTTACGTTACGGAGATGTCCGTGATACCTTGAAAATACCCGGTAACAGGCCGTTATTGGATCATATATGGTAAACACTTTTCTGCTTTTTTAATTGAAGAAGCGGAAGGGTGAAGGGATGAATGCGACGCCGGATCTGCAGGGCGTCGTACCATTCAATGGCATATTAACCTCCTAAACCCCTTCACTTTTCGGTTCCATACCGGGATATAAGAGGTATGGGAATTCCAATCTCAACCCGGTATCCTCGTTGAAACCGGCAGCATGGGTGTCGGAAAACCCGGGAGAATACTGATATCCTATGCATGTACAGGTTTCTGTGCATGAAGCGCCTTGGACACCTGGCGATCATCGCTCATGATATGGGGCTCATCTTTGAGTTCCTTGCCCTCATTACCATCGTCCCCTTTGGTGTCCTCCTGGTCTTCCAGGAATGGGACCTGATCATCCCCATGGGATCGGTTCCCTTCGTCTTTATCATCCTTGGTTTTCTCATCTCCAAAGTCCCCAAAAAACCATACGACCCATCCCTCTCCGTGGCACTGGTTGCCGTTGCCCTCACCTGGCTTGTGATTGCCGCGGTCGGGGCTCTCCCGTTTGTCCTTGCGTTAAAGGTCTCATGGACCGATGCTGTTTTTGAAGCAATGTCAGGGTGGACAGGGACCGGGTTTACGGTCATGAATTCCCTCGATACCATACCCCGGACACTGGTATTCTGGCGCTCATTCATGCAGTGGGTTGGGGGCATAGGAGTCATCGCATTCGGGGTTGCCATGCTCTCCCATTCGGGACTTTCCCAGAGCCGGCTCTACCGATCGGAGGGTCGTTCGGAGGCGCTGATGCCAAGCGTTGTATCAACCGGGAGAAGAATGTGGGTAATCTACTTTTTCCTCACGGTGATGTTCACCGGCCTGGTTCTCTTTTCCGAGATTCCCCTCTGGGATGCCGTGAACCTGGTCATGGTCTCGATTGCCACCGGAGGTTTCTCGCTCCATGATGCAGGCATGTCCTACTATAACAACGAACTGCTGGAAATCCTCCTGATTCCGGTCATGATGGCCGGAGCCCTGCCGTTCAAGGTGTACTTCCTTATCTACAGGGGTAAGTTCAGGGCATTCTTCCGCGACCCGGTGGTCCGGCTCATAATCGCCCTCTCCATACTGGGTTCAGTGGTGGTGGCCATCAACCTGTATTTTTTCAATAATGTCGCTCTTGATGATGCATTTCGGCAGGGATTTTTCTGCACCATATCCGGATATACCTGTACAGGGCTCCAGGACTCGCCCCTTCAGTGGACCGCCCTTCCCCTCATCGTCATCACCCTGCTGATGATGATCGGAGGTGCAGCCGGAAGCACATCGGGAGGGATTAAAACGAACAGGGTCATTCTTGGTTACGAAGGGCTCGTCTGGTGGTTCAAAAGGCTCTTTGTCCGGGGAAGCGTCATCGTACCGTTCAAGCACGAAGGGCGTAACATACCCACGCGGATCTCAGAAGTCGAACTTTCAAAAAACATGCTCGTCATTTTCCTCTACGTGATCATGATCTTTATCGCACTGCTCCTCGCTCTCCACCTTGCTCCAACCCCATTCGAAGTTCACCAGGTTGTATTCGAGCTGGTCTCTGCAGCAAGCAACGTAGGTCTTGGCATCGGGTACCTCACTCCGGCAAGCCCGGACGTCATCAAGTGGCTCTTCATCTTCGTGATGTGGATTGGCAGGCTTGAGATCATCCCTGTCCTCATCCTGGCGATGGGGATTATCCGGGGCTTTGAGCCTAACTAACTGTAATTATCCAGACCTTCCCCCGCAGGGAGCGAATACTGATATTTATTGCAGGTTAATCCTTCCAGTGCATGAAGCGCCTCGGGCACCTGGCGATTATCGCCCATGACATGGGGGTCATCTTTGGGTTCCTCGCGCTGATCACCCTCGTTCCACTCATCGTCCTCCTGGTATTCCAGGAATGGACTATGATGATCCCCATGGGATCTGTTCCGGTGATCTTTTTCTCCCTTGGGTTTCTCATTTCAAAGGTACCAAAAACAACATATCAACCCTCACTTTCCGTTGCCCTCGTCGCGGTGGCCCTCACCTGGTTAATCGTTGCCCTTGTCGGGGCTGTCCCCTTCGTTCTCGCCCTCGAGATCCCCTGGACCGACGGGGTATTCGAGTCCATGTCAGGCTGGACAGATACAGGGATCACCGTGATGACCTCTCTTGACACGATGCCCCGGACGCTAATATTCTGGCGGTCATTCACGCAGTGGCTGGGCGGGATCGGAGTGATCGCCTTCGGAATCGCCATGCTCTCCCGCTCTGGCCTATCCCAATCGCAACTCTACCGGTCGGAAGGCCGGTCCGAAGCCCTCATGCCCAATGTAGTCTCGACGGGGAGACGGATATGGGTCATTTATTTCGTCCTTACCCTCGTGGCAACAGGCCTCATCCTGTTCTCCGGCATATCGCTCTGGGATGCGGTTAATCTGGCCATGGCGGCAATCTCGACCGGAGGATTCACACCACACGATGCCGGGATGCTCCATTATGATAACTTCCACCTCGAATTTCTACTGATACCGGTCATGATCGCAGGGGCGCTCCCCTTCAAGTTGTATTTTCTTTTTTACCGGGGGAAGTTCGGAGTATTTTTTAAAAACCCGGTCGTGCGTCTGCTGCTTGCCCTCTCTTTTGCCGGGTCGGCAATCGTCATCCTGAACCTGTACCTCTTCAACCAGTACCACATTGCCGAGGCCATCAGGTGGGGCTCATTCAATACCGTTTCAGGTATTACCAGCACCGGATTCCAGAACTCCTCCCTCTTGTGGCTCCCACTCCCGGTCATGGTCATCATGCTACTGATGCTGATTGGGGGTTCATCAGGCAGCACAGCGGGGGGCATCAAGATCAACCGCATCATTCTCGGGTATGAAGGGATGGTATGGTGGTTCAAGAGGCTCTTTGTCCGGGGAAGCGTCATCGTACCGTTCAAGCATGAAGGACGTAACATACCCACCCGTATTTCTGAAGTCGAGCTCTCGAAGAATATGCTGATCATTATCCTGTACCTCCTCGTGGTCTTTGTGGGAATCATACTGGCGCTCCACCTCGCACCGACAACGTACGATGTGATACAGGTGACTTTTGAGATCATTTCTGCAGTCTCGAACAACGGTATGGGATATGGGTACCTCAATGCAGCAAGCCCGGTTTCAGTCAAATGGCTCTTCATTTTCGTGATGTGGATCGGCAGGCTTGAGATCATCCCGGTACTCATACTGGTGGTGGGACTGGTCCGGGGCTTTGATCCGTAATAACAGGACTCGTTCTTCATCCTCTCCTGTTTTCCCACTGATGGTTACCCTGCCACCGGGTATTAAGAAGAAAATTAAAACCAGGAGGTGATCTTATTAGAAAACCATTGATTACTTTCGAATCGTTAAATTAAACCTCATTACGAGGTCTTTTGGCACTATCACAATCTTATTCAGCTTATACCTCTAGCATGTTTTAAGAAATGATCATCGACCTGGTGACGCTATCGCGAATCGGTGTGGCCGCCATCGTATGCTGGATCAATTTCGTCACCATTGATCAAATTTTCAAGCTGCCGGAGAAGGGAGGCGTGAGTGGAGCATCGGCCATCGCGCGGGAGATCGAACGGGGGAATGGATCGCTTCATGGCGGATATATGATGGGAAATATCGTCTCATCGCCCGATGCTTCAGCAGGGACGCTCCTGGCATCCTGCGGAGTGTACGCTGCCGGGATTCCCGGGGGCCTCTTTGCAGCGGTGCTCGTGTATGTCGGGAACCGTATCTGCTATGATCCGGGTTATGCGGGAACCACAGGGTGCATCACGGCCACCTTTATCGTCTACGGGTTTACGCAGATCGGGTTTGCTGCATCCGATTTCATTGCCGGCATGGTTATCGCCATCCTCACCATCCAGGGGATATCATACGTCCATGCAAGCCGGTTACTTGCAAGCATCTGGGAGGTGAGGTCGAGATGAACGGGCAGGAAACGGCACTTCTCATCTGCGGGATTATTGCGATCTATGCGGCGATCCGGCTGATCTTTGAGAGAAACACGATGCGAAAATTGCCTTTCCTGAACGTCGTTTCCTTCGCCATATCCGGGTCTATCGTCCTCATCACCCACCACCCCCTGGCAGTTCTTGCTGCCGCGGCGTATTTTGTTGGCTCGACCTTTGAATCGAATGCCATAGCAAGTACCTGGGCGGGAGGACCAAAGCATGAATGAGGTTCTCGCGGTACTGTATGGGGTTTTGATCGTCCTTGGGGCTCTTGCCACCATGTTCTCCCGGGATCCTTTTAACAAATTGATTTCACTTGGCCTCCTCGTTGCGGGGGTTATGCCCTTCCTCTCGGACCGTGGTATGCTCGATATCCTCACCGCAACTGCACTTATTGCCCCCCTGTCCACCATTTTCATCCTGATGGCATTGAGGAGGAATGCCGATGAGTCCTGAATTCATCATCGGCCTTGTTATCCTTCTCTCTGGCACGATAGCCTCGGCATTCCCCCGTCCAAAGCGCTATCTCGTGCAGCTGATCAACCTTGAAATACCTGCCTGGGGACTGCTGCTGGTGATGCTATCCTACAACGAAGCCCTCGCGCTCTTAACCTTCGGCGGGGTCACTGCGCTGTCCACCTTTATCTATGTCAGGGTCATCCAGAAGAAGGAGGCGGCAGCGTGATCCAGAAGATATCCCGGATCATTTCCAACTACGAAGTAATCATGCCGCTTTTTGCCGGAGCGGTTACCGTCCTCTTCATCATCGCCATCCTCTCCCTCCCCCTCACTTACCATGAAGACCAGCTATATCCAAAGACGATTAACCGTTCGAGCCCACTCGACCCATATGATCGGGGAGGACTTCCGTTCACCCAGGTGGTTATCGAAAGCCAGTATCCCGAGAATTCTCCTACCGCAGGGTATGTCACCACCTACCTTACACCGCTCTCATGGTTCATTGCCAACAGCACGCTACATGCCGGGACCACCATCGTTGCCCACCCGGGTGGGATTCTCGATGAAATCCTTTACAATACCCGCGGATTGGACACGGTTGTAGAGCCTACGATTCTATTCATCGCTTTTGCGATTGCGTCGTATCTTTTCAGGAAGGGATGAAGGGTGTGGCAGCAGTACTCGCTCGGGCTTCTCCTGGTGATGGTGGCCGCGGTCATTGCATTCTTTGCCCTGGTCCTTGAAAGGGACGATCTCCATCGCCTTCTCCTCCTCGATCTTGTGGAAATCCCATCCCTGAGCATCATCGCCCTTCTCGGGACCGATCTTGCCGAAGCGCTTATCCTCCCCGGACTGGTGGTCGGCATCGCAGAACTCCTCGCCCTATCCCAGATTTACATCATGAAGGAGGGGATCAGGGACCGCGTGGTGAAAGGACTGAACATCGAGGTGATACAGGCCGACGCCCCTCTTATTATTTCCATCTTCCTCATCGTCTACGGGATCGTCCTCTCGGGTTTTACCGGTGGAGGGATCGTCGGCCTCAGTGTAATTTTCTACGTCATGTCCCGCGGACACCGTGAAAAGTTCGAACTGCTGGAGATAGCCGCAGGTATCTCATGGGCGGTCTGGATCTTCGCATTTTTCATCTTCATGTTCTTACCGGAATACTGGCTCACCGCGGTATTCATGGCCGCGGTAGGGATCCTGCTGAAGGTAGCCGCAAAAATGTCCCTGGTGGGGACCATGTGGGGTGATACCCCCCTATGACCATTGCAGGCAACCCATTCCTGGTTTTTGAATTCGGGGATGAACTGGTATATCTCACTCCTTATACCACCACCCTGCTCCTGTTCGCCCTGGCATTCACCATCTTTGCCATCATCAGCCGCCCGGAGCGGCAGGTGGACATCGTTTTCGGGGGTGATGCGTACTATGCAAAGAAGACATCTCTGTCCGAAATGAGGTTTCGGCGATTCATGGCGATCGCGTGCGGGCTCGCATCGATGGGTGCTGTGGTGACCGGCGATATTTTCAATTTCACACTCTTCGTCTCCCTAATCGGCGTCTGCAATGTCGGAATTGTCGCAGCAGTGAAGATACGGCATGTACAGGAAGCGGCGTACCAGTACGGGATTGTAGCATTATCGGCAACTGTCCCCCTGTTCGGGGCAGCAGCATTGATCGCGGCAACCACCGGGACCCTTTCGATGATCGAACTGGGGAAAGCGACTGCTGTTGAGGTCTATCCGGTCATCAAAGCATTGCTGGTACTCGGCGTCATGGGGGAGGGGATGGCTCCATTCTATGCCGCGAAGGCTGAAATGTTCAGGGCGCCTGGTGCACCGTACGTGATAATGTGTTCGCTCTCGTCCCTCCTCATTTTCCTGAGGGTGATCGAGGTAGTCCTGGTGATATGACATGCTGTCGAAAAGCCATTTCGGTGTATTGGCACTTGCATCGGGGTTTCTGATGGTGATGGGTTTCTTCCTTGAGCGGGGAGAATACCTTCCCTTCTGGGCATACGCAGCATTGCTGGTCGGGTGTTTCCCCATCTTTACCCTTTCCCTAGGTCTCTGGTGGATGGCCCGGGAACACGAGGGTGACATTCCATTCATGGGGTACTGACATGATCGAATATGTCCTGTTTGCAGTATTCTTCGGCCTGCTCCTCATCGGCATTCATAGAAAAACAATAGCCCGTATCCAGCGACGTCCCGGTCCACCGGTCTGGCAGGAAATCCTCCACATGCTGAAGTTCTCCTTCAAGAGTACCTGGATCCCTGCAACGGCAAGCGCTGCCCTCTTTGTGGGTATTGTCATGCTGGCCATTGGCATCTGGACCGCCGCCCTCTTTGTGGTCCTTTCGGGGGGGAGTCTCCTGATCATCTTTGGTATCTATATGCTCCATAAGATCGTTGAGCATGGATTCGGGCTCTCGTCAGGCTCGCCCTATGGTAAGTTTGGAGGTGTCAGGTCGGTCATTTCAGCAGCCTCGGAAATACCGCTCTTTGTTACGGTCGCAGTCATTGCCCTTTTCACGGAGTCCTTTTCCCTGGCTGACATAACGGCCTACCAGGAGGTGCATGGCCCTCTCCTGTTCCTGGTCCCCCTGCCCGCCCTTGCAATGTACATTGTTATCCTCTCAAAAATGCCATCCAGTCCGTTTTCCATCGTCGAAAGCAAAGAGATCGTGTCCGGCTACAAGACCGAACATTTCGGGGTGTGGCGTGCAGGCCTGGAGGTGACCAACGGTTTGAAGACCTATGTACTGCTCCTCACGTTCCTCACCGTTTTCATTGGCGGTCTTCCCCTCTGGTGGATTGTCATCGGGATGGTTCTCCTCATCATCTCTCTCTCGTTCGTCTGCGCGTTGTGCCCGATGCTTTCACCGTTCGATACCGTGACCGTCCAGGTACTGATCACCGCGTTCATGGTTGTGTATGCCGGGATCCTGTGGGTGGTTGCATGATCCGGGAGGTTATTCTTGGGGCGGGGGCTATCTACCTTGCAGTTTTGTTCCTCCAGCTCGTCCAGCGGCCATCAACCGCCCTGGGTGCTATCATCGCAGGCAGTGTCCTTGGGCTTGCAACGGGTCTTTACTGGTATGACAATGAACACCATATCCACAAGTGGGAGAGGTTTGCTCTCTGGGTAGCCGTCCTCCTCTTCTTAATCTATGGGATATTCACATACCCGGGTGTGCTATGAGCGAATATCTGTACGAAAAGGATCTTACCGCCATGAAGTACAATATCCTCGTCAGCACCCGCCATGACCGGATGGTGCGTGAGATTGCATCCGATCTCCGTATCCCGCATATCAGGCTCAGGCGATACATCATGGAGCGGTTCGACATGCTGCTGATGGAGAACCTTCCGGCACGGTATGAAGAGGGAAAACGGCAGACAGCACATGCGCCCGAGCCGGAACGCAGCCTGCGGACCCACCTGTACTCGCGGGCCGTCCCGCTTCTTGACGAGGACGAGATGGGCCGTATCCTCTCCCGCATAAAAGAGTTGATGGAACATGATACGCCACGGGAGGAAGCCGTCTCAGCCGGCAGGGACCTGATCAGGGAGGCGATCCTGAGATGAGCCTGCTCCAGAAGGTCAAGAACTTCGTCCGTTCAAAATCAATTCATGTCGCCTATGTCGACGTGGGTTCGTGCAACGGTTGCGATATCGAGGTGCTCGCCTGTCTCTCCCCCCGGTACGACATCGAACAGTACGGGATTTACGTCCACAACAATCCCCGTGAGGCCGACATACTCCTGGTAATCGGTGCTTTCACACCAGGCTGGGAGGAGAAGCTCCGCAGCGTATGGGACAAGATTCCCGAACCCAAAGCAGCGATTGCCATCGGGAACTGCCCGATATCGGGGTGCCTGTATAACCGCCCGCACACGCTCATCGATCCGCCGGTGGCCAAGCACATCCCCATCGCCGCCCAGGTCCCAGGATGCCCCCCGCGGCCAACGGAGATCCTCTCCGCGGTGCTGGCTGTCGCTCCGGTCGTGTTCAAGGACTACGAGGTGAAGAAGCGATGAAACGGACCGTGGATGTTTCGATACCCGTCGGGCCGATACACCCCTGCTGGAAAGAACCGGCCCGGGTCAAATGCGAGACGAAAGGCGAGTACGTCATCTCGGCCGAGGTGGAACTTGGCTACATGAAGAAGGGGATCGAACGGATCATGCGGGGACGACCCTGGCAGGAAGTGATGTTCCTTGCCGAACGGGTATGCGGGATCTGCTCGGTCATCCACAACATGGTCTTTATCGAGTCGCTCGAGGGTATCAGCAACATTCCGGTCCCCGAACGCGCTGCTTTGCTCCGGGTCGTTGTCAACGAGCTTGACCGGATGCAGAGCCACATCCTTGCCAATTTCTCGTACTGTTACACCATCGAGCACGAGACGCTTGCCATGTACCTGCTGGATGTCCGTGAGAAGGTGATGGACGAGCTGGAGCGGATCACCGGGGCCCGGGTGACCTGCGCATACATCGTACCGGGGGGGGTCAGGTTCGATCTCAGGCAGGAGGACGAACTGCACCTGCGGGCGAACCTTGCCGCTATCGAAGAAGAGGTTACCCGGTATATGGGGATGTTTGAGAACGGTCCGATGATCGCATTGCGGAGCAGAGGGATCGGAATTCTCACCAGGGAGGCCGCCCGTGAGGCTTGTGCCGTGGGACCAACCGCGCGGGCCAGCGGGATACCTGAATCTGACCGGAGGTTGCACCATCCGACATATCAGAAGCTCGGGTTTACCCCGATCTCCAGGGAGGAGGGAGACAATTTCGCCCGGATCATGATGAGGTTCCAGGAAGTCCTCCAGAGCATCGCCCTGATTCGCATATGCCTCGACACGTTACCGGAAGGACCCATCCGTGGCGGTGGAATCCCCGGTGCGGGCGAGATAGCATACTCCGGCGAAGCCCCGCGCGGGGAACTCTCCTATTTCATCAGGACCGATGCTGCGGGCAGGATCATCGATATCACCATCCAGACCCCGTCCATCATGAACATCGAGGCATGCTGTCACTACATGCTCAAGGGAGTTGCATCGCTTGCGGACATCCCGTCGACCTTTGTCTCGTCGGACCCCTGCATCGCCTGCACGGAGCGGTGATATGGCCCTCTCGATCTTATACTACGCAAAAGAGTTCCTCCGTGGTGAATGGTTTAAGAAGTTCCTCACCGCAAAGACCGCCCCGCTAGCCACCCCACCATACTTCCGGGATTACCCTGAACTGACAGGCAAGACCTGCACCCACCAGCTCTTCTGCATGATGGCCTGCCCGGCACCCGGTGCAATCGAAGTGGTCATGACGCAGGAGGGGTGGATGCCCCGCATCCACATCGGCCACTGCATAAGGTGCGGCCTCTGCGTGGAGGCGTGCCCAAACGGCGTGCTGACGAGCGGGCGGATACTCGAGTCGATGTTCTACGACAACACCAGGCTCTCGTTCTCGTTCCAGATTGACGTGGACCTGGACAGGTGCATGGGTTGTGGGAACTGTTCAGTCGCCTGCCCTGTGAATAAGCTGATCGATGCGCAGATGGCGCACGGAGGCCGGGCCTCCACGGACGAACTTCTGCTCCGGGTGAACGAAGGGAAATGTCAGGTGCTCCATGTTGAGAAGTGCACGGGGTGCAAGACCTGCGAGGACAACTGCCCGAACGAAGCTATCCACGTCGCCCGTCTTCTCGAAGCTGTCCATGGACCCGAGGAGGAGATATGAAGTTCCTCCTGAACACCGGACGGACGATCCGGCAGGGCTCGTATGTGGAGCGGAAGAATGCCCCCTCATACCGGGAGGAGACCTCTTCGATCCGCATGAACCCAATCGACATGTTCGAGCTGATGGCAGAGGAGGGCGATCGCGTGAGGGTCCGAAGCAAAACCGGCGAAGTGGTGATGTGGGTCCGGCCTGACCCGGGTCTCGTCCGGGGGAGGGTCTTTTGCTGCCTCGGGCCATATGCAAACCACCTCGTCAGCCCGGAAACCCATGGCACCGGGATGCCAGACTTCAAGGTCACCGAGGTGGAGATCGAGATTACAGAGGACCCGGTTCCGTCCCCTGGAGCGCTGATGGGCCGGTGCGGGGGTGTCCCGTATGAAGATTGAGGATGTTGTCTGCTCGTTCTGCGGGTGCCTCTGCGACGATCTCGTCGTAGAGGTGGAGGGGACACGCGTTGTTAACGTAGAGAACGGCTGCACGCTTGCAAACGAGAAGTTCATGGGCGACCACCGGCTGGAAGCTCCTATCCGGAGGCACAAAGAAGGGTGGGAGAAGGTCTCATACGAGAGGGCGATCGAGGAGACCGCGGGCATCCTCCTCGACGCAGACCGCCCGCTCCTCTATGGATGGAGCGGGACGTATGGAGAAGCCCAGACCATCGGGGTCCACCTGGCAGAGGTGCTCGGGGGAGTCATCGATAACACTTCGACGGTCTGCCACGGTCCTTCCATCATGGCGATCCAGGAGGTCGGCCACCCCGGCTGCACGCTCGGGCAGGTCAAGAACAGGGCCGACGTCGTGGTGTATTGGGGGGCAAACCCGATCGATGCCCATCCCCGGCACATGAGCAGGTACACCACCTACTGCGACGGGTTCTTCGTGAAGAATGCGTTCAGGGAGAGGAAAGTGGTGGTCGTGGACGTCCGCGAGACCGAGTCCTCACAGGTCGCAGACGAGTTCGTGAAGGTGAACCCCGGGGGCGACTACGCGGTTCTCTCGGCGCTCCGGGCGATTGTCCGCGGGAAAGGCGGCATCATCCCGCAATACGTGGAGGGCGTCTCCCGCGAGCAGCTCTTCAGGGTCGCGGAGATGTGCAAGGCGGCAAAATTCGGAGCCTTCTTCTTCGGTGTCGGGCTCACCATGGCTCCCGGGAAGTACAAGAATATCCGGAACGCCATCGAGCTCACCCAGGAGCTGAACCGGCACACAAAGTTCACCATCTCCCCGATGAGGGGGCACTGGAACGTGTACGGCTCAAACGAGGTGTTCACCTGGCTCACCGGCTATCCCTATGCGATCGATTTTGCAAGGGGGATCGCCTTCTATAACCCGGGAGAGACCACGAGCGTGGACATCCTCCGGCGGGGAGAATGCGATGCCTGCCTCATCGTGGCAAGTGACCCCGGTGCACACTTCCCGCGGGCATGCGCAGAGCACCTCGCACACATCCCAACCGTCCAGATTGACCCACATGTCAACGTGACTACCCACCTATCGCAAATCCAGATCCCGGTTGCGGTTGCGGGGATCGACTCCGAGGGGACTGCCTACCGGATGGACGGCGTCCCTATCCGGACCCGGAAGCTCTTCCAGGGGAGCTATCCCGACGACCTCGAGATACTCGAGAAGATTTACGCAATCGTTAAGGAGGCGAAGGGATGACGCCAGGGCTCCTGGTCAAAAACGCGTTCGTGATCGACCCCCTCTCGGGGATCAGGGGCGAGATCATGGATATCGCGATCGTCAACGGCAGGATCGTGGAAGAGACGCCGCCGGGTGCAGAAGTCATCGATGCCGCCGGGTGCCTGACACTCCCCGGTGGGATCGACTCCCACTCCCATGTCTGCGGGACCAAGGTGAACTTCGGGCGATACATGAGCCCTGAGGACATGCGGGCCGGGAGGACCGCACGCAAGGGCGTCATGCGCGTGACCTCCGGCTACAGCGTGCCCACAACGTTTGGCAATTCCTACCGCTACTGCACCATGGGATACACAACGGTCCTCGAAGGGGCGATGGCCCCCCTCGAGGCCCGGCACACCCACGAGGAGTTCACCGCGACTCCCCACCAGGACATGCTCGCCAACACCCTCTTTGACGGCAACTGGTCCGTCATGGAGGCGGTGAGGGAAAAAGATGATAAGAGGGCGGCCGCCATCGTTGCATGGACTCTTGAGGCAGTCAGGGGGTTTGCCATCAAGCTGACCAACCCGGGGGGCACCGAGGCGTGGGGCTGGGGCGAGGACGTGAACAGCATCCATGACCCGGTCCAGAACTTCGAGGTGACGCCAGCCGAGATCATCGGGACGATGATCCGGGCAAACGAAATCCTTAACCTGCCCCACTCGGTCCACCTCCACTGCAACAACCTCGGTGTCCCGGGGAACTACCGGACAACCCTTGACACCATCGACCTTGTCCCTGACCTCAACAGGGAACGCCAGAGCCTGTATCTCACCCATGTCCAGTTCCATTCCTACGGCGGGTCGACCTGGAGGGACATCAGTTCACGGTCCGAGGACATCGCCCGTGCAGTGAATGCCAGGCCCCAGGTGGTCATGGACATGGGGCAGATCATGTTTGGGAGGACGACCACCATGACCGCCGATGGGCCCATGGAGTTCAAGCTCTACCTGCTTCACCACAACAAGTGGAGCAACCACGACGTGGAGCTCGAGACCGGGTCGGGGATCATCCCGGTCTACTACGGGAGAAAGAGCCTCGTTAACTGCGTCATGTGGTCCATCGGCCTCGAGCTTGCACTCTTGACGAAGAACCCCTGGCAGTGCCTGCTCTCCACAGACAGCCCGAACGGAGCGCCGTTCGTGAAATACCCCGAGATCATTGCGCTCCTGATGAGCAGGAAGCTTCGTGAAAACGAGAGGAAGATGATAGACCGGAGGACCGAGCACTACGTCCCACTGTTCTCTATCGACAGGGAACTCGACTGGTACGAGATCGCGGTGATGACCCGCGCCGGGCAGGCAAAGGCCCTTGGAATCACCCATATCGGGAAGGGGCACCTGGCACCCGGGGCCGAGGCTGACATCGCCATCTACCCGATCAGGCCGGACCAGGTCGACCCTTCCGTTGATTACCAGCAGGTGATGGCCGCTTTCTCCCGCACCCGCTACACCATCAAGCGCGGGCGGGTGGTGGCACGCGACGGCGAAGTGGTGGTGGAGGGGGCAAACAGCACCATATGGTCCAGGGTGAAGGTACCGGAAGAGTATGACATGGGTAACGACCCTGAGTTCACGAAGAAGTTCGAGCAATACTATACGGTCAGGATGCGAAATTACCCGGTCCAGGACGTCTACCTGCCAAGAGGCCTCCGGATCGATACGGAGGCGTCGTTATGAGGGTCGTCCTGAAGACCAAGCAGCGTGCGAAACCGAGGATCCCCATCGAGGCTGAGGAGATCATCCCCCAGAACTTTCTGCGCAGGAACGACGTGAAGGTCTTCGAAGGGAACAAGGAGCGTTCGCTTGGTGACCTCTTCTTCGTCACCAGCGAGGGCCCGGCGGTCTCGCCCGACCAGGTGGAGGTGATCCTCACCGGAGAGACCGGGGTCATAAAGAGGGTGGGTGAGTACATGAACGCCGGCAGGATCATCATCGAGGGGGATATCGGAATGCACTGCGGGAACTTCATGAGCGCTGGAGAGATCATCGTCCGGGGGAACGCCGATGCGTGGCTGGGTCGCGAGATGAGGGGCGGTCACATCCTTTGCGAGGGGAACGCCGGTCATTACTGCGGGGCGGGTTATCGCGGTGAGAAGAGGGGCATGAGGGGCGGCACGGTCGAGGTGATGGGGAATGCCGGGGATTTTACAGCCGAGTACCTCTCGGGCGGCGAGGTCATCATCCATGGCAACTGCGGGGACCTGCCCGGCGTGGAAATGAGGGGGGGGAAGCTTGTCATCGGGGGGGATTGCACACGGCCCTGCGGGAACATGACTGGTGGGACGTGCATGGTCTTTGGGGAGGCACGGCAGTTCCTCCCGACGTTCGTGCGGAATGGAACTGAGGAAGTGGAGTATAAGGGGAAACGGTACCGGATGGCCGCATTCCGCGGGGATGTTGCCAACCGCGGAAAGGGGATCGTCCTCGTAAGAGAGGATTAGCGTTCTCTGCCGCCCGAAAACCGTTGCGATAATAGAACCCTGATCGAGGTTTTCACTGGATGGATCGAAGAAAAAAACATTGGGTATATCAGAAATGGCTGTTATGCCTCTTCAACATCTTCGGACTGGCATGAGGGGCACATCGGCCGTTTGCTTACACTGGTGAATTTTTCTCCACATTCTCTGCATTTGTAGTCTTTTCCCTTGACCCGGTCAGGCGGTACCTCCATATCCACGGGTCCTCCGACAGTGCACATCGATGGTCACCTCAGTAGCATCCATCGGCAAGAACCCTGATAAGGCTATGCACCGGGCAACCGGTTTTACATCGATCCGATGATCCGGCATGCCCCCCCCAGGACCGCGATGACCGCCTCATGTTGCAGGAACCGATAGGTTTGCAGGATGGGGTGCCCGCCCCTCATCAGTCAAAGAGGTGGGCGCTGAAGCGCTTTGACGATGAACGATCCTCGTTTTTCCGTGCCGCCTGCAGGTTTCCTTTTGCCGATAAACCAATGGAACGAAACGCACAAGTTCCTGAATCATCAAGAAATGCCATGCAGGCACTCCCCATACAGGGCTTTTTATCAAATGGGCATAACCTGTCAGTCATATAGTGCCTTCTCCTCTCACCGGCTCTTCCAGCTGTTGCGGGAGATCGCGGTTTGCCATGATCGCCAGGCACGGGCAAATATTCCCCTCAGTCCCGGGCTCTCTCTCCATTTTGCGAAAAGATAGGCTTTTTTATCGATCATGGATGCCAGAACATGGGAAAAGAAAAAGAATATAGTTATCTCATGATTTATGGCACCGGTCGTCTTTTAGCCGGCGACAATGAGCTGGACGACCGGGACGCACGAGAAGAGCAGGATCGCCGCTACCATCATGGTGTGTTCCTTCACAGTGTTCCTCCGTTTTACAGGAAAGAGACAACACGTATCGTTAAAAATTGGGTGGATGGTGCCGGTTCAAGGGTCATGGTCCCCGGTTTTCAAAGTGAGCCGCGCCACAGTCAGCTCAGAGTGTCTCTAAACAGGAAGCAGCCCCCGAGAAAATATGCGATGGGAATGGTCCAGAGGGGGTATGCCACCAGGAAGTACGCCCCGGCCCACTCCAGAACGAGCCGGGCACCGGGAGTATCGTTGCCTAACGCGGCCATGAATGCGACACCATACACCAGGGCGGTGACTGAAAGGTAGATGAGCACCCCTGCAACACCCCCTTTGATATTGGTGATGGCGGCCCTGACGCAGCTCTGCATGTCGGATCACCATCGGCACCTGGTGCGGAAAAGCATCCCCCCTAGAGATTCAGAGCGGGGAAAATTTCAACGAGGCGGAGTTAATACAGTAACGCTTCCCGGTCGGGGGCGGGCCATCATCGAATACGTGACCGAGGTGCGCATCGCACCTGGCGCAGAGCACTTCAGTCCGGGCCATCCCAAAGCTCCGATCAGTCCTTGTCCTGATGTTATGCGCATCTACTGGTGCGGAGAAGCTTGCCCATCCCGTCCCGGAATCGAATTTTGATCCAGATGAAAAAAGATCGGTACCGCAGCAGACACACCGGTAAAACCCCCTGTCGTGAAAGTCCATGAACTTCCCTGTGAAAGCTGGTTCGGTCGCACCCTTTCTTGCGACCCGGAACTCCTCCGCGCTGAGTTGCTCCCTCCATTCGGCATCGCTCTTCACCACCTTCTCGCACTCTTCGAGTGTCCCCGTCTGCACCCTGAAGATGAGGACCATCTTTCACGATTCGTCCCGATTACTCCGCTCCCTACACCACCAGCTTCTCTGGAATGGGGAGTGGGTTATCCCTTCCTGCATGCCAGGAAGGCGCAAACCATGAGTGCTCCCAGCAGTGCAAGCGGGGAGAGGCCGACCCTGCCCTGTATTGTCGAAGGAACAAGCGTTGCTGATACCGCACTCCCGTCGCGTGTGACGGTTATGGTCTGGCTGAAATCGGAATAACCCTCCATCGTTAATGTGAGGGTGTGTTCCCCTGATGCGGTATCGGTGAGGGTCAGGGGTGTGGTCCCTACCATCTGCCCGTCAAGGTATATCGTGGCTCCCGGGGGGTCCGAAGATACGGTCAGAGGCCCGGTAACCACCTTTTCAAGATTGACCGGCACCTTCTTGATCTCATTTCTCTCGACGTGAAGATCGAGATCCTGGGTGACATATCCCTCTTTTGAGACCTGGATAAGGTGATTGCCCGGGACAACATCGCGGATGATGAGGATGCCGTTGGGTGGGACTGCTCCGGCATCGTTCCCGTCATAATACACGGTGGCAAGCGTGGGGGAAACAAGCAGGTGGAGGGTGGCGTACTCGGTGAGTGGGAGGGCTGTGAGCTGTGCATAGATGTCGATGACCCGTCCTTTCACCGGGACAGAAGTTATTGGTCCGGTGTAGGACCTGTATCCTTCTTTTTCGATGGTGAAGGTCTGGTATGGCGTTCCGGTCACATAAACCGGAACTTCCAGAATACCCTGAGCGATCTCTCCTTGATAATCTCCATCGAAATGAACCTTTGCCCTCTCAACGTTGCAGTGGATGCGGTATGTGCCCATTTCTCCCCCGATAACCTCTTCTGATTGCACACCAGCGCCTCCGAGAGCCAGAGTAACCAGGATCGCTACTGCGAAAAGAGATAGCCGTTGCATGGTTGATCAAATCCGGTATACTGTAGGATTTTTTTGACGGTATTTAAACCTATCAATACTCTCTGACAAAAAAGAGACCTCTAAGAACCTGGGAGATCTGGACCGGGCTGACACGAGCGATCACCTTGAACAACCGATTCATTGATGAGCGGTTAGTGTCAGTACCCTCAAATTGGTGAAGAACAAGTGTTACCCCGACCTGGAAGGGGACATGGGAGAGACCAATGGGATGGCGAAGGAGGGCCCCGGCGCTGTTTCTGCCCAAACTGCAGGTACGAACGGGCCCGACCCCCTGAGATCCCCTGCTATGCCCTGAAGTGTCCCCGCTGCGGTGCCCCTATGGCGGATCTCTGATGATTGACCGGGAACCTTCAGTCCGGAAGAGATGCCAGAAAAAAGACAAGAAAGGCCAGGGCCGAGACTCGAACCCGGGTCGGGGGATCCACAGTCCCCTAGGATGACCAGCTACCCCACCCTGGCAATATACCCGAATACATTGGATTTCGCATTATATAATAGATAACCCTGGAAATGCGCCGGGCCATGTGCTTCCGAAGGGTGCATTAATACCTCATGTGCGCCAGTATAATTACAGAACCCGGTGCCATTCCCGCCAGGCTGTACCAGGATGGACTGTCCCGCCTGCGACCGGCACCATCCCCCCGGTTTGCGGCCAAACAAAAAGGTGGTTTCCCGTGACGCAGAAATCAGATATCCGCACCCCTATTGTCGCCGTGCTCGGCCACGTCGATCATGGCAAGACCTCGCTCCTCGACCGGATACGGGGATCATCGGTGGTGAGCACCGAAAACGGCGCAATCACCCAGCATATCGGGGCCACCATCGTTCCTATCGATGCCATCAGGAAGATGAGCGGCACGATGGAAAAGATGCCGATCAGGGTGCCTGGGCTCCTCTTCATCGATACTCCTGGTCACCACGCATTCACCACCCTCCGTGCACGGGGCGGAGCGCTCGCAGATATGGCTATCCTGGTGGTGGACATCAACCAGGGGTTCCAGCCCCAGACGACCGAGGCAATCCAGATACTGCGAACCTATCGTACTCCGTTCGTTGTTGCGGCGACAAAGATAGATCGTATTCACGGATGGAGACCCGGCAGGAATGAACCTTTTCTCACGACATTTGCCCGCCAGAATGATCGGGTGAAAGAGATCGTCGAGACGCGGATTTACGAACTGGTGGCGGAGCTTTCAGAATCGGGCTTCTCCGCGGAACGTTTTGACCGCGTCTCAGATTTCCAGCGCAACCTGGCCATTGTTCCGGTAAGTGCCCATACCGGTGAGGGTATCCCTGAACTCCTGATGGTCATGATCGGGCTTGCCCAACGTTACATGGAGCAGGATCTGGCATATTCGGTTGATGGTGCCGGCACCGGGACCGTCCTTGAAGTAAAAGAAGAACGCGGCTTGGGCACCACCCTGGATGTCATCCTTTACGACGGGACACTCTCGGTTGGAGATGAGATAGCGATTGCCCGGAACGACGGCGTGGCAGTCACGAAGGTACGGGCATTGTTAAAACCACGCCCCTTGAAAGAGATCTTGGTCGAGGACCGGTTTGAACGGGTCAGGAAAGTCACGGCAGCAGCAGGCATCAAGGTGAGTGCCCCGAATCTCGATGGAACCATTGCCGGGTCTCCCATCCAGGCGGTTGAGGGAGATGCAGAGGTCACAAAAGAACGGATCAGGAAGGAGATGGAAGAGATTTCGGTCAAGATCTCGCCGGAAGGGCTGATTATAAAGGCGGACACCATTGGAGCCCTGGAAGCGCTCTGCAACGAGCTCGATGCCAAGGAGATCGGGGTTATGCGAGCCGAAGTCGGCCCGGTCAGCCGCCATGACCTCATCGAGGTGGAGACTATCAAGAACCCTTACTACCGGGCCCTGCTTGCATTCAGCACACCGATCCTTCCCGATGCCGCGGAGATGCTCAGGGATCCCGGGTACACCCAGGTGAAGGTTTTCGAGGGGCGGGTTATCTACAAGATCGTGGACGACTACATCGCCTGGAGTGAGGAGATGAAGAGGAAAGCGGAGCAGCAGCGGTTCGAACAGATCATTTTGCCGGCAAAGATACGGGTATTGCCCCACTGTATCTTCCGGCAGAGCAATCCTGCTGTTGTCGGGGTCAGGGTGCTCGGGGGAACGCTGCGCACCGATATCAATCTCATCCAGACCGATGGAAAAAAGGTCGGGCATCTCAAATCGATGCAGCTGAACCAGGAGAACATCCGGGAAGCGAAGGCAGGAGCCGAGGTGGCAATCTCCATCGAAGGTGCAACGGTTGGACGGCAGGTAAACGAGGGAGACGATCTCTTTGTGGACATCCCCGAACGGCATGTCAAAGTACTCGAGCGTGAGATGATGGCCACCCTCCCGATTACTACCCAGGAAATATTTGCTGAGTTTACCACGATGAAGCGCAAGGCCGACCCTTTCTGGGGTAAGTAGTATTTAATAGATCGGCCATCCAAAGTTATTGGCAATTCGGGGCGATCTGCGTATGGGCACCTGCTACCGGCACGTGCCGGTGTAGTGAGGTCTTGGATCGCGGATCCCCTCCCCTCGGGATATGCAGAGTATAAGGAGTCGTGAATATGGTAGAGTTCAAGGTTGTAGTGTCTGACCAAAAGACAGGGCGATCATATAATGTCAACGTGAGTGGAGGTCAGGCAGGAGCCATCATCGGGAAACGGATCGGAGACGAGCTGGATGCAGGGCCGCTCGGTCTGCCCGGATACCGCATGGAAATCACCGGGGGATCTGACCGGGATGGGACTCCGGCGCGGAGAAACCTTCCGATTGCAGGGCGAAAGCGGCTGCTGCTCTCCGGAGGTGCCGGGTTCAGACCGGTCCGGGAAGGACAGCGCCGGAGAAAATCGATCCGGGGAAATGAGATCACTGCCGATTTCGTCCAGATCAACGCCCGAATCACTGCTTACGGTGAAAAACCGCTTGAAGAATACTTTGCCAAGCCCGCTCCCGAAGAGAATAAAGAATAACAATTCACTTTTTTAAAACCGATTCTCTCAGCGCAGGGAGCAGATCCTCAAAAGGCACTCCTCGGCGCCGGGCCAGGATGACCAGTGCCGCCTCAGGTCTTATCTTTCCATCAAAGGCCTGGTTGATGAGCGCGTTCATCTCGGAAGTCACGGTGGTGAGAGGGATCTCACCCTGGCGGGCAATCCGGTCCATGAGCTCTCTCTGCGGATCCGATGTCCGGAACACTGCTGCCGACGGTTTGAACCCGAGCGGGATCTCGACTCCGCCGACATCGAAGAGCGGCCGGATCATGTCGCCGTCATATGCGATCAACCCCTCCTCCTCAGCCCTTGAGAGGAGCAGGGTCGCCTGTTCGATGTTCATCCATCCCCGCTCAAAGGCGAGATAATACACAATCTCGTTCTTTTTCAGACGCTCTTTTCGCGTATGCCTGAACGGTGCGGCGATGGTCGTGGTGAGACTCATACCATTTCCCGGAGGTGCGCACGCTATGGAGGCAGATGCGCCCGTTGCATGCAGTGATAAGCATATATCCCCTGTTTTTATCAAGGAATCGATTGGAAGGCACCGGTTGAGCGCCTGGAAATACAAAAACTCTTATGGCCATGGAGTCGATGATGGAGTATGAAAAAAACCCGGGAGTACGCAGAGATAGCAAAGCAGCAGATAGATCAGATCGCCACCGAGATCGAGAAGCTGCAGGAGAGAGCAGACCAGGCTGTTGCTGACCTCCGGAGCGAGTACGAGCGCAGAATCCGTGCTCTTACTACCGAATACGACCGGGAATTCCGTTCACTTCGCCAGATGCGCTACGATGCCGAGGCGAAAGTCTCTTCCCTGCTGGATGCCAGCGGGAGTGCGGCTGAGGAGATATGCTTCGGGATAGATGCGGCAATCAACGAAATGAATGCCGCGCTTGCCCGAGCAAAGAAACAGATGAAAAATCGCTGATCTCTTTTCTTATCCGGCGATGCAAACCCTGATGAATACTTTTATGAGGATGTAGTTCGAAGATACATCGACAAAGGTCGTATCCCCCGCATTCCTCCTACATCATCAGGACAGGATACGACTTTTGGTAATGTCCTGGTACCTATACACGGTGCCGGAACGACGGCATCCCTTTTTTTGCGTTTCTTGAAAAAAAGAATTATTCGATAAGGACAGCATTAATGACGCCGTCCTGCCCCGGCCTGCTTATGATCCGTGCACGTCCTGCTTCAGTCCTGATGACTGCACCCCTGGTGAGGAGGTTACGCCGGACATAGTTTGGATTTGCTCCGTTCTCTTCGACCTTTTCGATGACCATTTTCCTGGTCCGGCCGGTTGAACGGTCTGCAACATTCGCATACAGCGCCCGCATTGCGCGGATTTTCGGGTTTCCCCCGAACGAGCGGGCTATCTTTCTGCGGTCGTTGCCGATATGAGTTTCTGCCGGTGCCGAACCGATCTCACTCCTCAGCTTCCCCTTTGAGGGACGGTACCTTCCTCCGGTTACCCTCCGGACTGATCTTCCCTGCCAGAGCATCTTATATCCCCTTTTTTAATGTCTGCCTTATCCGAATGAATCGAACAGAGTGTTCTATAAATAGCTCCTGCAACGTATTTAAGAACTCCGTTCAGCCAGCAGCGCGTCGATGACCGGTCCGAGGCCTTCTCCTGTTTTTAAGTTGGTCCGGCATATCCTCATCTCCGGGTTATAGCGGCGCATATCCTGTTCCATGCGATCTAGCCTGACTCCCACCAGTGGTGCCAGGTCCACCTTGTTGATAATACCGATGTCGCAGCCGCGGAACATCATCGGGTGCTTGTTCACCACGTCGTCTCCCTCGGTTGCGCTCACAATAACCACTCTCTTCTCGGCTCCGAGCAGGAAATCGGTCGGGCAGACCATATTGCCGACATTCTCGATGAAGAGGAGATCGATATCATCGAGCGGCAGGTGCTCTGCTGAATGCTCGACAAGGTGTGCGTCGAGATGGCATTCCTTCCCGGTATTGGCATTCACAACCGGGATGCCCAGGGCCCGTATTCTCTGGAAGTCATCATCTCCGTAGCAGTCTCCAGCGATCGCTCCTGATCGGATACCCCGTTCTTTCAGGACCGGGACGATCCGTTCTATGAGCGCGGTCTTCCCTGAGCCGATCGCACCCAGGAGATCGATGGCCCGGACACCATGCGCCCTGAAACGGGAAGCGTTTTCCCGGGCGATACGGTTATTGACGTCGAATATATCCTTCTCGAGCCTGACGTCGATATGGTGCATGTAAAAATGTATGCTGCTGCAGTGTTTATAGGTTCCATTCACCCACCTTAGTATGATGAAGGATGAGATGAAAGGGCAGCGCATCCTCTATCCCTGCTACTTCGATGCCGGGCTTACCAGGAAGGGTGGGCGGCGGGTTCCCCGATCGCGCGCCATCAGGGATCCGACTCTCACGGATATCGAGAAAGCCCTGAAACGCTGCCGGGTAAGATACCATGCCGAGCAGAAAAGCCATCCGGCCTACTGGTGGAAAAACGAAGGGCGTATCGTAGCGGACTGGGACCAGGGGAAGGAGAAGCTCCTCGCCATGGTGGCCGGTGCGCTGGATGGGAGGCGGTAAAAAGATGTACGATCTCCACACCCATAGTAACCTGACCGATGGAGAGCTGATCCCGATCGAGCTTGTCAGACGAATGGCCGTCCTCGGATATACCACGGTGGCCATAACTGACCATGCCGATCCTTCGAATCTGCATTTTCTAATAGGCGCGATCCAGAAGGTGAAGCCTGCAGCCAGTCATTATGGAGTAAATCTGTTATGCGGAGTCGAACTCACCCATGTTCCCCCGCCCTTAATCCCCTCATGTGCGCGGGAGGCTCGGGAGTGCGGGGCTGACATTGTGGTGGTGCATGGTGAAACCATTGTTGAACCGGTAGCAGTGGGGACCAACACCGCGGCGTGCACATGCCATGATGTGGACATCCTCGCCCATCCCGGGCTCATATCTCTGGATGATGCCGAGGCCGCGAGGGAACATGGGGTCGCCCTCGAGATAACTTCGCGGGGGGGTCATAACCGTACAAACGGGCATGTAGCCATGGTGGCGCGGGAGACTGGATGTACAATCGTCGTAAATTCCGACGCGCATGGCCCACAGGATCTCCTCGACGAGCGCGCGAGATTTCTTGTTGCGAGGGGAGCAGGGCTTAAAACGGAAGAATGCGACCGCGTGTTGGCTTTAAATACCAAATTCCTCCATTTATGCGGAATTTGATATTTATACCTTTACAATAGGTTTTTATACTATCAACAAGAATATATATAGATTACTAAGCGATTCCATCTGCCGTTTTTCCGGGGCGGAGTAACGGGGTTGTACCTTGAAAGCGATTGGGAATGTGGTGCATACGGTAGGGAAGCGACTTCTTGTCATCCGCTGCAATCCTGCACAGCTTCCCAGGATGTATTCCGAGATCGTTGACCGGAGAATGAGACCCGTAGGAAAGGTGGTGGATGTGTTTGGGAACGTGGCTACTCCGTATGCGGCAGTGCTCTGCAGGGCAGAATGCAGGGTTGCCGCCGGGGAGAAATTATTCGTATCAAGGTAGGCACAGAGCATGCAGGAAGTAGAGAAGTTAAAGGTCCTCCAAAATGAGCGGGAAGCTCTCAAGCACCGTCTGAAAGAACGGGTCAAGGAGCATGAGAAGAAGGCAGAGAACCACACCGAGACGGTCTGTCCCGAATGCGGGAGCCGCCAGCTGGTCCATGACTACGAGCGTGCAGAACTGGTCTGCCAGAACTGTGGCCTGGTGATCGATGAGGACTTTATCGACCGTGGCCCTGAGTGGCGGGCATTCGACCACGATCAGCGGATGAAGCGTTCCCGTGTCGGGGCTCCGATGACCTTTACCATTCACGACAAGGGTCTCTCTACGATGATTGACTGGAGGAACCGGGACTCATATGGGCGGGCCATCTCGAGCAAGAACCGTGCCCAGCTGTATCGGCTGCGCAAGTGGCAGCGGAGGATCCGGGTCAGCAACGCAACCGAGCGGAACCTCGCCTTTGCCCTCTCGGAGCTCGACCGTATGGCCTCCGCCCTCGGCCTCCCGCGCAATGTCCGGGAGACGGCCGCTGTAGTATACCGTGATGCCGTGGACAAGAACCTGATCAGGGGGAGGAGCATAGAGGGAGTTGCAGCGGCAGCCCTCTATGCAGCCTGCAGGCAGTGCAGCGTTCCCCGGACCCTCGATGAGATTGCAGAGGTTTCCCGGGTCTCACGCAAAGAAATCGGACGGACCTACCGTTTCATCTCCCGCGAGCTGGGGCTCAAGCTCCTGCCCACATCGCCAATCGATTATGTGCCAAGGTTCTGCTCGGGCCTGAACCTGAAGGGAGAGGTCCAGAGCAGGGCGGTGGAGATCCTCCGCCAGGCAGGCGAGCGAGAGCTGACCAGCGGCCGGGGGCCGACCGGAGTTGCTGCAGCAGCAATTTACATCTCGTCCATCCTTGGTGGAGAGCGGCGCACCCAGCGCGAGGTCGCCGAGGTTGCCGGGGTGACCGAGGTTACCATCCGGAACCGGTACAAGGAACTTGCAGAAAAGCTGGATATCGAAATAATTCTCTGATATCCCCCATACTTTTCCGGTCGTATCCTGGCCCGTGGCAGTATGCAGTCAGCGGGGCGGGTGCGGAACCGAAGAAAAACAACTATATTGAAGAGAAAGATACCTGGATTACTGCAGTCTGGGGCTTGTAGATCAGGGGTAGATCGTTACGTTCGCAACGTAAAGGCCGCGGGTTCGAATCCCGCCAAGTCCATGTTTAATCTACTTCTGGGAGCATCTGTGGTGACCGTAGGTCGCGTGGGCCCGGGAGGGGCAAAGCACTCGGTCCGGTAAAGTCAAGGCACGCGGGTTTGAATCACGCCAGGTCTATCCCGGTTTTTAAAGAGCCTGCGAACCGGGCTGATATCGCTGCGGTGACATGCAGGTTCGCAATGCCTATAAGCAATATAAACTGAATCTTTAGGAGAGGGAGGGCTCGTAGATCAGGGGTAGATCGTCACGTTTGCAACGTGAAGGCCACGGGTTCGAATCCCGTCGAGTCCATGGGCAGAGGTTCTGGGGATCCGAGGCGACCGGGGGTCACCAGGAGAAGGTCAAGGGGCAAGCCCCCTTTTCGATCCGTAAAAGTGGAGGGGCGCGGGTTTGCATGGCGCTGGGTTCAATCAATCCAGTCAAGAAGCAGCCCGGGATCTTTCCTGGCGGAGCGGCCCTGCTGAACCCCGCCCCCTTTCTGTTCGTGCCTGGATTCTTTCGGGCTGATGTCCGGTAGAACGGGCAGCGGGTCCCGGGGAGGCTCGGGCGTGAGCGGACGTAGTTCCTCGGCCATGATGATTGGATGCTGCGGGGCGACCTTCAGACTTTCCTGAAAAAGTGTACCGTTTTCAGTGAGAAAGCCCTTACCCGACCCCCGCTGCAGGAGGAAATCAATAAATGTCTCGACTTCGCGCCGCTGGTCAGGAGAAAGCCGGGTGATCTTCTCATCGAGTGAAGCCATGCTAACTCTCTCCTTACGATTTTCTGCCACAATGTTCTGTTTTCGAAGACATTAAATGCACCTCACGACTGTCCGGTCTACCTGCCCTTCGCGGACTCGGCCAGGAAGAGAACCCGGCAGCTGTGCTCGGCAAGCGAGGTAAGGAGGTATGCCTCTTCAAGGCTTTTACCCGCTGCAAACGTCCCGTGTCCCCTGGCAACCACGATGCTGTATGCTGCCAGGCCACACGCGACCTGGGAAGCAAGGTCATCACTGCCGCATGGGCCTTCAATAACCGGGATAAGAGGGGCAAACATCAGCCCTTGGGAATCAACCGGGACGATCTGGTCACAACGGAGCGAACGGGCGATCGCGAAAGGGGGGTGGGCATGTATGATGGCCTGGCAATCGGTGGCACGGTAGACCGCACGGTGGACCCGGTATTCACTCGAGGCATCAAGGGGGACCTTCCCGCCCAGTGGGACGAAGACCAGGCTTCCGGGGCAATCAAGATAGGAGCCATTCCTGGTGATAAAGAACCCGCTTCCGGTCCTGGCACTCATATTGCCAAAACTGGCACCAACCAAACGCTCGGCAAAGAGCCGCTTTCCGATCCGTTCGAACTCATCCTGCACGCTGGTACACCTGGCGAGGCATCAGGCTCGAGAAAAAACCGTCACCTGAACTGGATACCGACATCCCTCATCTTATTATACCGCGCGATGTTGAGCAGCAGGGGGGTGAGGCACTCCACCATGGAGGAGACGGCGAGCGGCCCGGCATCGTAGGGTTTCACTCCCGGGATACTCCCAACGAGATGCATCACCGCCGCCTTGGCATGAGCATCGTCACCACAGACCGGCACTGCCAGGTCAAGCACTTCGCTGAGTGCCTTCCATTTATTTGCCGCCACCGTGTTGAAGGCCGAACATACCCGGGTTTCTTCGGGTAACATTTTTTGGACCAGCTGAGCCGCGGAACCCTCCACGGGAGGAGCATAAACAAAGAATTCCCTTTTTTCCATGGGGTTGATGGGCGAAACCACGATTTTACCCTCAAATCCGCTCAAGGATGACATGGTCTGGACCAGGTGCCGAAACGGTATCGCAAGGATCACAATATCAGACCGGTCAATGGCTTCCTGGTTAGAATGGCCAGCGAGCCTGCACCGTATTCCGAGATGGCCCAGGGCCTCAATACAGGCGGTGCAGGAACTTTCTGCCTTGTCTTCTTCGCGGGATCCGATCACCACATCGTGGTTTGGGGAGAGCCGCATTGCAATCCCCTCTCCGATATCCCCGGTCCCGCCAACGATGCCAATCTTCATCTATTCCACCAGCGGCATAAGCATACGCTTGAGGGCCTCGGCACTGGTGACCCCTTCGAGGGTCTCCATCACCTTGCCGTCTTTTTCGATGATGAGGGTCGGCACGACACGGATCGCATACCTGTTGGCGAGCTCCATGTTCTGATCGACATCGATCTTCCGGATCTCTATCTTGTCACCCATATTCCGCTTGAGCTCGTCGAGTTGGGGCCCCTGGAGCCTGCACGGACCGCACCATTCGGCAAAAAAGTCAATCAAAACCGGTTTTCCCATGTGTACTACCTTTCAGAGAAATCGGTGAAAAAAGGTGATAAAGATTTTTATCCGGTTTATTTGGAAAGGATCGCCGCAATTATTTTTCCGTACGCAGGACGGGTGATAAGGACTCCTATGAGAACGCCTAAGATGGTGATGACGGCAAAGCCGCGGAGGGATTGGAGAGGCAGGATGGCAAGCGGGAGCATCGCGATGACCACCGTTGCCGCAGATACCATGATGATTCCTACCGCCCTGGTAAGCCTCTTTTCATAGAGTTGGCGTGACGGGACTTTTCCTTCGTGGAGAACCTCATCTGTAATAATGACCAGCTGGTCAATGCCCGTCCCAAGGACGGCGATAAGGCCGGCAATCGCTGCCAGGTCGAGCTGCTGCCGGATAACGGCTGCGATGCCGAGCAGGATGACAATCTCGGAAAGGTTGACCCCCATCATGGGGAGGACGATGGAAGGTTCGCGGTAACGGTAGAATATGACGATTCCGACGGCAACAGCTGCGGCGATGAAGGCATACATGCACATCCTGGTGAAATGCTCACCCAGGGGCGCCGGGATGGTGTTCGTGCCGGCAAGAGAGACCTCAACGGGGAGTGCCCCCGCCCGCAGGTGGATCTCAAGGTTCTTGGCCTGCGCCAGGCCTTCCTGACCTGGACCGGTTGATGCCAGAAGTTGTTGAACTGGGCCGGCCTGGAGCTTGGTAGCAAGGTCTTTACTCAGCGGTGCACTGTAGACGGTCTTTCCATCAAGGATCATGTCCAGCCAGTGGTTATCGGGATCGGTTGTTCCCCCGTACTTGATGGCTGCGTCACGGAGCTGTTTTGCGCCTTCTTCAGAAATGGTGAAGGAAACGCCCCATGTGTTTTTCCCTGGTTCCTGGCTTGGTATCCCGACCGTTGAAATGGTGTCGCCATAGAGGACGTGTTCCGTTTCATTCCCCGTAGTATGGATCCGTATTTCGAATTTCCCCTGCTTTCCAACGATATCTTCAGCCTGGCTCCTACTTACTCCAGCGAGCTCAACCCGAACATACTGGGTAACACCGGAAAACCCGGTGAGGAGGTTGACCTTGGCATCCCGGGTACCGAGTGCATTGAGTTTCTGCTCGAGGATTTGTTTCACCTGTTCACCAGTCTTCCTGGAGACTCCCTGCTCGTAACTGGTGAGCGTTCCCCGCGCTGCTGTAAACGCGGGTTTCAGTTCATTCTCAGCGAAGTATTTTCGGATTTCAATTTTGTTGTCCCCAATAAGATAGATCTCAGCATCGAGTGTTTTCTGGAGGTCGGCCAGGAAATCGGAGACCGGGCGGTCCGTTGCAAATCCCACAACTTCGGCCTGGAACCTCATCTGGAGCCATGTACCCCCGCGAAGATCGAGGCCGTACTGGAGATTGGTGGTTACCCCGTCATCGATATGCGGGTATATCGCTACCACAGATACCGCCAGGAGGATGACAAGAAGCGCAACCTGCCAGGTCTTTACCAGCTCGATCAGCCCTTTCCTGTTCATCTTACACCCCTCTTCTTACCGGACTCTTTCCGCTGCCCGGCTTCCTGCCTCTCCACATACCACTTGATGATACCGGCGTTGGTGAGCCAGGTATTCATTAAGTCGAATACAAGTCCGATGAAAAGCACGCTCGCGATGGCCGGGATGACTGGAACATTACCCAGGTAGGCGACAATTCCCATCGCCGCAATAGCAGCAAGCGTGGTAGTAGTCATGATGATTCCGGTATGGAATGCGCTGGCAAGCTTCTCGTCCAGTTTCCCCGGCCGTTTGAATACCCGCATCGTGAGTAGAATATCACTATCCACCGAATATCCTATCAGCATCAGGAGTCCTGCAAAGGTCGGAAGAGTAAGTTCGATACCAATAACGAACATGGTCGCAGCAGTCATGGCAATATCAGCGATCGCTGCGAGAATTATTGCCCCTGCCAGAACAAATGACCGGAATGCGAGGAACACCACAATTGCCATACCGATAAAGGAAAAGACAAGGGCATATTTTGCAAGTCCCTGGAGCGTTTGTCCAAAGGTTGCATCGATCTGGGCAAGCTGCCAGGCATCCGGATATCGCGCATCAAGGATCGTGGTAAGGGAATCGAACGTGGCTTCGTCCATGATACCGAATTTTATGAATTTCCCGTTTGCGATACCGCTATCTATAGCGATAACCGGATAATCTGAAAAGATCGTTTTAAGAACATCAGGACTATCTTCCGTATAAATGGTGATAGCTGTGCCCCCTGAAAAATCCATACCCGGTTTGGCGGGCATCCCGGTTGTGACCACGCCATAACAAAGGATGATCAGTGATACGATAAGGAGAACCATGGGAAGCACCACCATCTGCCTGGGGGTGTACCGGTTCACATCAAAGGTGACGAATCCCATACCCACTAGGTTCGTGATCCAGAGGTAAAATCCTTCGGGTACAGGGCAGGTTCAATCCGACGGCAGCCTGAGGGTGGAACGTGGGAGTTGATGGGCGCTGAAAAAAGAAATATTTAAATAAAGAGGGTGGTGAGTACCTCACCATGAGATCTCCGCACGAGATCAGGACGGTTGTTGAGAACCGCCTCAGGAACTACATCTCCCGGGACAGGACCGGGATACGGCGTGCCCTGCTGCAGCTCTTTCTCCGCCTTAAATCACTCACCATCGCCGAAATCTATGAAGCCCTCAACAAGACATTTTCAATCAGCTACCATTCCGTTGCCGCCATGGTGGGAATCGTCGCATCCAAAATCGGGATTCTCCATGTGAGCAAGAACCGCGAGAATCCCTGCAGCGTCTACTCCCTGAAAGAACAGTATGTGGATACCGTCGAACGGATTGTGGGGACGGCCTGAAACTTCCCGATGATCACTTTTTTTTAGCAAGACTACGCATGCATTGAGCATAGTATGCACACCCGATCAGGTAGCCATTTCTCTCCCGAAAAGATCAGGATCGCCAAAGAGGTACTGGATTATATCTCCCAGCGGAAATCCGATTTCCGCATTTCCACGTCTTGCGGCGGCCCGATTCTCCTCCCGGTCAGCATCAAGCCCCCCAAGCCGTCCGATCTCCAGATACCCGCAGGGGATTATATGGTCTTTGTCTCGATCCACCAGGTGCGGTATCTCTCTGTAGTGCACATGGGAATGGTTCCCTTCTTTATGGACGACGTGGAAGAAAAAAGCGGTATCGGCTGCCATGAGTTTTGAAGAGCTGGAGCATACTGCAGATGTCAGGCTGCGGGTGAAGGCAAGCACCCTGGAAGGGCTCTTTTCCGAAGCGGCCCGGGCAATGATGGTCGTGATGTACGGATCCGCAGAACCCGGACCGATGCGCCGGAAAATCGAAGTCCGGGCACCGGACCTGGAGTCGCTGATGCATGCCTTCCTCTCCGAGATACTCTACGTATCAGAGGTTGAAGATATGGTGGTTTCCGGAGCCGAAGTGATACTCTCGGAAGGAAGGGTAGAAGGAGATCTCGCTGGAGAACCGTTCTCATCTGCCAGGCACCGGGGTGGCATGGAAATCAAGGGGATCTCCCTCTCAGGGCTCAAGGTGTACCGGGACAATCATACTTATATCCTTGAGGTCATCTTTGATGTGTGAGGTGCCATGCTTCAGGGATTGACAAGGATCGGGCCGTACGAATGGGAAGTGCCGATCGGGTTTGTTCCAGATATGAGGGTCCCGGGAAGGTTCTTCCTCTCGGACCTGCTGGCAGAGACTCTTGAGCCCGGGGCCGTCCAGCAACTTGCCAACGTTGCCACGATGCCGGGAATTGTGAAATATTCGCTTGCCATGCCTGACATTCACTGGGGATACGGTTTCCCAATCGGAGGGGTGGCTGCATTCGGCATGGAGGACGGAGTCATATCGCCCGGAGGAGTCGGATTTGATATCAACTGCGGTGTGCGGGTCCTCACCACGCCTCTCGCGGCACCCGATCTCGTCCGGAAACGGGAACTCATCGAAGCTTTGTTCGCCGCGGTCCCGACCGGTGTCGGTGCGAAGAGCACGCTCCGGCTCGACCACAAGGAGCTTTCCGGGATGCTCATAAAGGGATCAAAATGGGCGGTGGAACATGGTTTCGGCATTGAAGAGGATTTTTTGCGCTGCGAGGAACAGGGCTCCATGGAAGGGGCAGATCCTGGTGCGGTATCGCAAAAGGCCCTCCAGCGGGGGATGCCACAGAGCGGGACGCTCGGTGCAGGAAACCACTTCCTCGAAGTCCAGCGGGTCGAGGAGGTGTACGATCCCCGGGCGGCGGAAGTGTATGGCCTTTCTGAAGGCCAGATTTGCGTGATGATCCATTGCGGCTCCCGGGGCCTGGGACACCAGGTCTGCACGGATCATCTCAGGGTACTGGAAGCTGCCACCAGGAAGTACGGCATCAGCATCCCCGACCGGCAGCTGGCCTGTGCCCCGCTCTCCTCACAGGAAGGGCTGGCATATATCGGCGCGATGGCTGCATCGGCCAACTATGCGTGGGCAAACCGGCAGATAATCATGCATGCCACTCGTGAAGTGTTTGCCAGGATGTATTCGATATCCTACGAAGACATGCACCTCGTGTATGATGTTGCCCACAATATTGCAAAGTTCGAGGACCATGTCGTTGACGGCAGGCGAATGCGGGTCTGTGTTCACCGGAAAGGAGCCACGCGGGCTTTCGGGCCGGGATCGCCCGATTTGCCTCCCGAGTACCGGGAGGTGGGCCAACCGGTGTTCATCCCCGGAAGCATGGGGACGCCATCCTATCTTCTCCATGGCACCCTCGTGGCAATGGAACGGACGTTCGGGAGCACCTGTCACGGGGCAGGTCGGATCATGAGCCGGACAAAAGCAAAGAAGCAGCTCTCGGGGCGCGAGATCAGAGAAGCCCTCGGGAAGAAAGGGATTCTTGTCCGGGCCCACCACAACGGCGCTATCGCCGATGAAGCGCCGGAAGTCTATAAACCAAGCGGAGAAGTGGTCAGGGTTGTGCATGAGACCGGCATATCGCGGCTTGTTGCCCGGTTCACCCCGCTGGGGGTTATCAAAGGATGATCAGGCGCTGTGCCCTCCTCTGGGATGAGAAGCTGGTATTTTCCCGGTATGTCGAAGAGTGCGGGGTGGCCTGTGAGCACATCACCCCCCATATGGTTGCCACACCGTTTTACCGGGGGCGGTTCAGCACCCTGATCGTTCCTACCGGGTTTGCAAACCCTGCATACTCAGGTCTTCTGCCTGCCCTGAAGGCGGCAGCTCCCCGGATACGCAGGTTTGTCGGACAGGGAGGCAGACTCCTCGTCTTCGGGGCCGCAACGGATCGGGGGGATGCTTACGACTGGCTTCCTATCCGCCTCCGCTACCACCACGAGTACGGTACGAATACCCTTACCATTGATGGTGCCAGCCCCTGGGCCAGCCTTGTTGAGGGATACGACACCAGCTGTATCGAGTGTGACGGCTATTTCACGGAATTCGAGGGATCGGTCATCGCCCGGGCCGGGGGCAACCCGGTACTGATCGGGACGTCTTTTGGGCAAGGCGAGATCGTGGCGACCACCATCCATGAATACCCATCCCGACCGTTCCTCGCTGCGTTCTGCGAGGCACCGGAGGAAACATTATTTTGACAGGAAGAGAGGGATGTATGAGGAAGTACCGATGAATCGCTACGTTATCTCGCAGGACTCATCAGCAGGAGATCTTGAGCCGCTGGGGATGGCCGTCCACGAACTGCTGAACCGCCTTCCCATAACTGCACGTTCACGGGACAATCCCGGCATCAGGATTGAGAGCGGGACGGTGGTGGACCGGGAGTATAGCGGACCGGTACTGGAAGAGGTTCTGGCAGGAAACCATATCGTCAGGAAAACACCATCATCAGGGGTGTATAAGGGGGTGCCGGTCGTGGTGAGCCCCATCCGCGACAACCAGGGGAACGCAATCGGTGCGATCGGGGTGGTTGACATCACCGGGATCTTCGATCTTGCAACCCTGATGGAACACCAGTCGGCCATTCTCAAACAGGTCTGCGGGAAAGATCCCTGCCCGCTCCCGACCGAACGGGTGGATGCGAAAAGGTAGTCCGGATGTATACAGCAGCGTTCAAAGTACTTGAGGTGCTTGAGTCAAAGGACGAACCGGTTTCTGGCGAGCATATCAGCAGCATGCTTGGCATATCCCGTTCGGCGGTGTGGAAACACGTGAAGGAGCTCAAAGGCATGGGCTATGAGATCTCAGCATCCCGCAAGGAGGGTTACCGCCTGACCAAGAAGAGCAACAGGCTCCTTCCCTATGAAGTTCACAAGCACCTCCGGACCAGTTTCATGGGCAAGAAGATGCGGTACTACGAGAGCACCCCATCCACCACCTGGATCGGAAGACAGCTCGTGAGAGAAGGGAATGCCCAGAAGATGCACGGAATGGTGATCATCGCCGAAGAACAGACCGGTGGAATCGGCAGGCTCGGACGCTCGTGGGTTTCACCTGCCGGAGGGGTCTGGATCACCATCATACTCAAACCTACAGTTCCCATCGACCGCGTTTTCATGGTGACGATGGCCGCTTCCGTGGCCGTGGCACGTGCTATCCGCAAGGGTTATGAACTCGGCGCCCTGATCAAGTGGCCGAATGATATCTTTATTGGTGACAAGAAGGTAGCCGGGCTCCTCCTCGAGCTCTCAGCCGAGGCTGACGTGATCCACTATTGCCTGCTCGGGATCGGGATCAATGTGAACATTCATCCGGCCAAGCTGGAACAGGTGAAGAGTGCGGTAACCACCATCAGTGCCGAGATGGGCGGCGATGTTGACCGGGCTTCATTCCTTGCACGGCTGCTGAAGGAGTTTGAGAGGCGCTATCTCCTCATTGAGGCAGGGGAGTATGAGGCGATCGCACGCGAATGGAAGAGCCTCTCCTGCACCATAGAGCGGCGGGTCAGGATCAATACCATGAAGGCCACGTTTGAAGGGGAGGCTATCGACATCGATGATTACGGAGCGCTGATCATCAGAAAAGATAACGGGAAGATCGAGCGGGTGATTGCCGGGGACTGCATCCAGCGATAGAAATTTATTGTCAACCCAGTCAAGTTTTATAGGTTGACGATGTTGAGAGACCCGGCCAGGCCTGTTCTTATCGCTTTTACCGCTGCATTTACCGGCCTGATTGCCATCGGTTCATGGATATCGATCCCGTTCGTTCCGGTCCCGCTCACCCTGCAGACCCTCTTTGTTATCCTCTCCGGTGCCGTTATGGGAAGGTATGCGGCATACCCGACCGGTCTCTATATACTGATGGGGGCGCTGAACATTCCGGTATTCCATAGCGGGACGGCAGGACTCGCTGTATTGCTCGGCCCTACAGGAGGATACGTCCTCGGGTTTCTTCCCGGGGCACTTGCGACAGGGCTTGCGTACGAACAGCACCACGCGACGCTCCGGGTGGCGGGCATCTTCTTCGGCCTTGCGATCATTTTCTTCTTCGGGATGACCTGGCTCTCCTTCTCTGCCGGAATATCTCTCCCCATGGCATTCCTCATCGGCGTGCTCCCTTTCATCCCCGGTGATGCGGTCAAAGGATACGCGGTCTTCCTTATCGCCGGGAGACTCGAGGCTTTCACTGGCCGGAGCGGGAACCCATGATCGAGATCAAGGATCTGAGGTTCCGAGCCCTCACCATCCCAAGCCTCATGATTTTTGACGGCACTACTGCCGTTATCGGTGAAAACGGGAGCGGGAAGACGACCCTGCTCCGCCTCCTGGCCGGGCTTTTCCGGCCGGAATCAGGCAGCGTCAAGGTCGATGGAGTAAACCCCGTTCCCGGGACTACCGGATTTGTCGATGAATACCCTGACCGGAATGTGCTTTTTTCCCAGGTTGCTGATGAACTCGCCGCACCGCTACGGTTTCGCCATATCCCATGCAGCGAGGTGGATTGCAGGGTGAAGGAGGCCGCGGCTACCATCGGGTTTGGTGACCGGCTCAACCAGACCATGGATACACTCTCCGGTGGAGAACATGTTCTCATCGCCCTCCTCTCAGCCCTGATAACCTGCCCTGAAACCCTTGTTCTCGATGAATTCGACTCTCACCTCGATTACGATTCTCTCCAACTGGCAGACGCCCTCATCGCCGGTTCAGGTGCACGGACCGTAATACGATGTACCCAGAACATGGAGCTTGCCGCACGGTGCGATAAGATCGTGGTTTTGCACCACGGGGCTGTTCTCCATGAAGGCCGCCCGGAAGAGGTCTTCTCAGAACTCGAACCGGGCTGCTGCTACCCCCTCTCCTGGAGGGCACGGAGATGAGACTATCGCTCTCCGCAGTGGAGTGGCACTCCGGGTCATGGAAATTTGATGCGGATGGGGTCTTTACCCCGGGCATACATCTGATCAGCGGAAGGGTGGGGTCAGGGAAGACCACTCTTGCCCTCCTTTCTTCGCGGCTGCTCCGGCCTGATGCAGGAAGAGTAGAGTACGACGGGATTGGCTCGCGCACCCTGTCCTTCCAGCACCCGGAGTACCATGTCACCGGATCCACCCTGGGCGAAGAGGCCGGATCGTACGGTGTGGACCCATCCGCCGCCTGTGTACGGGCCGGTCTGGCCGGGCGGGAAGGTGAGGATCCGTTCCGGCTCTCCCGGGGAGAACTCAAACGGTTCCAGCTCGCCTGCATCCTGATGCGGACCTGGGACCTGATCATTCTCGATGAACCCTTCAGCGCGCTGGACTGCCAGGGTAAGCTGGCCATCTGCCAATCGATCCAAGAGAACCGGAGCAGTATCGTGCTCGTCATTACCCATGAGCAGCACATCCTCCCGAGAACCGATTATCTCTGGGAGATGCGATCAGGAAGGCTGTTTGGGCTCGGCAGCCTGCCCGGTGCACTATCCCTGTGGGAATCTGCACCAGGGTCGGTGAGGATGCTCCGGGAACAGGGAATCACTCCCGCCAACCTGACAAGGGACGACCTCATGGAGGCGGTATGCATGATGCACGGATAAGGCTGGTCTCCCTTGTCAGCCTCTCGATTGCCACATTCCTCTCCATTGCCGGAGCCACTCTCACCATGGCATGGCTATTCCTCTCTCCCTTGACGCTGAAAGAGACAGTGAAGTCAGCGGCATTCCTGGGGGTCCTGGTCTTCGTGGGCATCGTTGCGGTGGTCACCCAACTCTCCGGCAACGATGGGGCCTCTTATTTCATCAGGACCGGTGTAATCCTCCTGCTCGCTTTCTCGGTATACCGGGAATGGTATCCGGGTGAGTACCTGGACCTTTCCGTCTGGTTGTTTGGAACCAAGGCAGGGTTTGACATCGGTATTGCGGTTGAGATGAGTATCCAGGGCCTTCACGAAATATCCCGGGAATTTGCAAGGATCCGAAAGGCGATCCTGCTCAAGGGGATGAAACTGGAATTCAGGCTGATCCCTGCCCTGGGGTTCCTCCTGATCCATACCCACCTGATGCGGGCCCGTGACCAGGCCGACCTGCTCGCCATCCGGGGTTTCCGGTCCGGGGGGAGCTGTTGCCCTGTGTTCCGGACTTCGAAACGGGATATAACTATGGGAATCCTGGCGATTCTCATTCTGTCCCTTTCTTTTATACCAGTTCGCGATATTTTTATACTTCAGATATAAAGGTTTTAGAGGTTTAAACAGAGCCCGTATTTATAACTGCCCAGGAGCAGCCAGATGAGTCATGGACGTCTTCTGATCACTGATACAACACTTCGGGATGCCCACCAGTCCCTGATAGCGACGCGCCTGAAGACTGAAGACATGCTCCCCCTCGCACAAACCCTTGACAGGGCAGGCTTTTTCTCGGTTGAGGCCTGGGGCGGAGCGACGTTTGACTCGAGTATCCGTTTCCTTGCCGAGGATCCCTGGGACAGGGTCAGGCTGCTCAAGGAGGCGCTGACCCATACATCCATCCAGATGCTGCTCCGTGGCCAGAACCTTGTGGGATACCGTCATTATCCCGATGACGTGGTCGACAAATTCGTTGAATGTGCCTTCAATGTAGGCGTGGACATCTTCCGTGTCTTTGATGCGCTGAACGACATCCGGAACATGAAGGAGTCGATGCGGATGGTCAAGGAAGTCGGGGCACATCTCCAGGGCGCCATCTGCTACACCACGAGCCCGGTCAACTCCATCCCCGGTTTCATCGATATGGTGCGGGAACTCTATGCATATGAATGCGACTCCATCTGCATCAAGGACATGGCCGGGCTGATCATGCCTGACGCAGCGCGGGAACTCATCACCGGGATCAAGGACGAGATGGATGTCCTGGTCGACCTGCACAGCCACGCCACGAGCGGGATTGCACCGATGAGCTATCAGGCGGCAGCGGAGGCCGGTGTCGATATCCTCGATACTGCAATGTCGCCGTTTGCCCTCGGCACGTCCCAGCCCCCCACCGAGTCCGTGGTCGCCGCGTTCAGGGGAACATCCAGGGACACCGGCATCGATCTGCTGGACCTCCGGAAGGCCCGTGATGTCTGCCTCAAGCTCAGGGATAAGTATGGCGGGATCCTGAACCCCATCTCTGAGCGGGTGGACAGCGATGTACTGGTATACCAGCTTCCGGGGGGCATGATTTCGAACCTCGTCTCCCAGCTCCAGGAACAGGATGCCCTCGATAAAATGAACGCCGTGTATGACGAGATACCCCGGGTCCGGGCCGACCTCGGGTATCCTCCGCTGGTGACTCCCACCTCCCAGATCGTGGGGACACAGGCGGTCCTGAACGTTCTTCTCGGTGGTGAGCGGTACCGGAACGTCACCAACGAGGTCAAGGATTATGTCCGTGGACTCTACGGACGACCCCCGGCCCCCATCAACCCCGAGATCGTCCACCGGATCATCGGAGATGAAGAAGTCATCACCGTCCGCCCTGCAGACCTGCTCGAACCGATCTATGAGAAGATGAAGGAGCAGGCCATGGCCGAAGGCCTGATCAAGAAGGAAGAGGATGTCATCACCTACATCCTCTACCCGGCTATCGCTCCCTCCTTCCTCAAAGGGGAGCGCAAACCGGAAGAACTTCCCCAGAGGACGAAGCCTGCCGCAAAGCCGGCCGAGATCCCGCACAGCATGGAGGTCGAGGTGGACGGGGAGATCTTCAACGTAAGGATCATATCTGTCGGGGGAAGTGCGGTGGCGGCGGCTGCAGCTCCTGTCCAGAAGATCCCCCGCGGCGACATCCAGGGAGGGGTGAAATCGAACATGCAGGGGATGGTGCTCGAGATCGCGGTCGGCAGGGGTGCCGAGGTCAAGAAGGGCGACCTGCTGGTGGTGCTCGAGGCGATGAAGATGGAAAACCCCATCCATTCCCCCTTTGATGGGAAGGTCGCTGACATCTTCGTCAATACCGGGGACGTGGTCCAGAGCGGGGACGTGCTCCTGGTGGTGGAATGAAATACTTCGAGAAGGTGCTCATCGCCAACCGGGGCGAGATCGCTATCCGGGTGATGCGGGCCTGCCGGGAGATGAATATCGAGACCATTGCCATCTACTCCACGGTCGATAAGGACGCGCTCCACGTCAAGTACGCTGACGGGGCATTCCTTGTAGGAGAAGCCCCTCCGGCGAAGAGTTACCTGAACGTGGACCGGATTATCGATATTGCCCGGTTGTCCGGGAGCGAGGCCATACACCCGGGATACGGGTTTCTTGCCGAGAACTATTCCTTTGCGAAGCGGTGCACCGATGAAGGCATCACCTTTATCGGGCCTTCATGGAAGACCATCCAGGCCATGGGGTCAAAGATCGAGAGCAAGCAGACCATGCGGGATGCAGGTGTCCCGGTCGTTCCCGGGAGCCCCGGCAGTGTGAAGAGCGCTGCGGACGCCCATAAGGTTGCCGCCGAGATCGGGTACCCGGTTATTGTGAAGGCAAGTGCCGGTGGCGGGGGAATCGGCATGCAAATCGTCGGGAAAGAGGAAGCCCTCGACGAGGCAATCAATGCCGGGATGCGCATGGCCGAATCGGCGTTCGGTGATTCAACGGTCTTCATCGAGAAGTACCTGGGCAAGCCCCGCCACATCGAGTTCCAGGTTCTCGCCGATGAACATGGCAACGTGGTCCACCTGTACGACCGCGAATGCTCCATCCAGCGCCGTCACCAGAAACTGGTCGAGGAGGCACCCTGCCCCATCATGACCCCAGAGCTTCGCGAGCGGATGGCCCAGTCAGCGATTACCGTGGCCCAGGCATCCGATTACTGGAACGCCGGGACGGTCGAATTCCTGTATGCAGACGGCGACTATTACTTCATGGAGATGAACACGCGGCTGCAGGTCGAGCACACGGTGACCGAGCTGATCACCGGAATCGATATCGTCAAGCAGCAGCTGGCTGTCGCTGCAGGTGAGACGCTGCCGTTCGAACAGGACGAGATATCCATCCGCGGGCATGCTATCGAATGCCGGATCAATGCCGAGGATCCTTTGAATAACTTTGCCGCCGACCCCGGGAAGATCCTCCGTTACCGGTCACCGGGCGGGCCGGGAATGAGGGTCGATTCCGGAATCCACATGGGCTACACGATACCGGCGGTCTACGATTCGATGATCGCCAAGCTCTGTTCCTGGGGAATGAACCGGCAGGAGGCCATCGCCCGGATGCGGCGTGCCATCTACGAGTATGTCATCATCGGGGTGAAGACCACGCTTCCCTTCCACCACGCGGTGATGCACAACAAGCACTTCATCAACGGGGACACCCATACCCATTTCCTCCAGGAGGGGCATATCCAGAAGACGCTTGCCCGGTACGTGCGGGAGGAGGAAAAGAGGATGCAGACCCTTGCTGCATCCCTCCGGCACGGCAAGGAGATCGCCGCCATCACCGGGGCGATCAGCGCCTATATCCAGAGCCAGAAGGAGGAGTGACGTCCCGGACACTTTTTTTTCCCGATTTGCCTCTTATAACGGGCAGAATGCACATCAGAACCTTTAATACCGTTTGTGGCGTTTTAATTATGCACTTTTGTGCGCTGCGGTGGCCTAGCTGGTTAGGGCGCCAGACTCATAGGGTTATTGTGCAATTCGAGGCGCCGTCATCTGAGACATCTGGAGGTCGTGGGTTCGGATCCCACCCGCAGCATTCTTAGCAAGAATTTCATTTTTTTAATCGGAAAAGGGTGAAGACAGGAGCGAGACTCCAGCCTTCGCCCGCTGCTTGCTTCGCTCGCGGCGAGGGCTCAGCCTGCAGCAGGTTGATCGCGGCCCAAAAATATCGCTCCCCTCCGGCGACGCCCTCACTCTCGTTCGGTGGCGGCCTCCGCGGAGCTGGGGTGTTGGTTCACAGAATTGTAACCGGTCGACCGTGCTCGTCTCCGCTTCCTCCCGTCCGCTCCTCCTCGCGTCCGGTGCTCCTCCAGGAAGCTCCGCTCGCACCGTCTCCCCGATCTCTCATCCTGGATCGGGCAGCGATAGACGCCCGTGGTTTCATCGCAGGCTCCTCACCACCGGCTGCTGTCACCCACTCCTCGCAGACCGCTGCGGCGGACCGCTCGTCGCTAGTTGCTGATAAACCTCCCTCCTGCTCACTCCCCAGGTGAGTGCCGGAGGGTCGAACCGGGCGGCACGCGGTGCCGACCACGAGGCCCCCCCGAGCGGGAGAGCGGGTGCAAAACGGAAAAAACTAAAAAATTGATGATAGATTAATCGGCCCACTTTGCCGGGCACCCTGGTTTTACCAGATAGCAGGTCCCTAAAGCATCCATCCCGATTGGGTAAGAAAAACCTGTCTCTGGATTGATGCATTCTTCCCCAAACAATTCTCCTGTACTTGCATTGACATACGCCATACATGCACAGAGCGTATGATGGAGGTCGCCAACCGGGATGGCGGGAGGGCAAGATGCGTACATGCATCCTGTCGAAGATGTGGGTGCACTTGTCGGAGTTGGAGTGACGATGAGTTGTTTACTTGGGGAGTCATATTTCCATGGGATAGGGGGAGATGGAGAAACAAACCACGATAGGAGGTATGATTTCCCTGATGACGGAACTGGTGTAGGATGACCAGGTTTGGGAATGAAGAGCCAATTCCTGATGAGGGGATTTCAGGAGTGGGAATTGGATATGTAGGGATGGCCATCGATTTTGAAATAAGTTCAGAGGTATTGAATTTAGTCTAGTGTACGTTTGATGGTGACATGTAGGATGCGAGAAGGTCGCTCTTGCTGATTGCAATTGCAGGAATGCATATTATTGAACACAGCACAAGGATAAGGATGATAATCCACGTTGCCTTCATTTTCATATTCGCTCCCATTTAGGCTTCCACGGGGTGATCGGGCACTGGCAGCCTTCTTTCACGATGAAGACCCTCATCCTGTCATCGAAGAAAAGGTGGGTTACTTCTCCTGTTTCTATGTTAAACAGAAGAGCCATGACTCCAGGATGCAGCCCTCCTATCGGTTCGTCAGGTGGGCACGTGAGAGGTTGAGAGAGTTTCCAAAGATACAATTGTTTTGCAGGCGAGAACACGGATGTCAGGTCTCCCTGGGAAGGTTTCTCACTTAGCGGGGACTTCGCCGTGGTCTCGACTGATATCTGACCGGATGAGTATTGTGATAAGAGGTCACTTTTACTGATGGCAACAACAGGAGTGCAGACCATCGCGAGAATAATCATTAATCCGACAATAATTCCCCAGGCTTTCATACTAACCAAGATAGGTTCTAATTTAAGGAATATATAAACTGGTATGATAGTCGGAGTTGAAAAATGACGTGCGTTTTACAGTTATTCTGACTTCTCGTGGCGAGGACGTAAGATGTCCATATGATTCTTCGATGCCATGTTCACCTTGGTGAAAAAGGGGTACCAAGGTGACCAGGCATTTCAAGGTGGCGCGAGTTGCAATACTCGCATTGGAGGGTTGCACTCCCACATCCCGGAATCATTCAGTGGCGAGGTTAATAGTGTCGAGGTTAACAATGAACCACAGCTCGGACACCAGATTGTGGGTGGATCATCACTCATACCTCGGTCTTCCATTTTCAGAATCAACAGGCTCAGCTACAGGGAGAGTGAAAGTGTAGGAGGCCACAGCGGCCCAAGCGGTGCCAGTTGCCGAGTGTATCAGCACAAAGTCGAGCGTTGCGAGTCACTGAGCGTCTACTCGCCACATCAAGCCGCAGAAAAACAGGGAGGCGATGTGAGCGGAACGACCCGAAGCGAGGACCGGCCGGACCGGAGCGGAAGGGAGTGGAGACGAGCATGGCCGAACGTCCAGAACGCCGGCCCAGGTATCGCTGAAGATGATTTGCAGCGTGGTTTATAACCTGACTTCCGGGTAGTTTAAGCACATAGTCCGAGTGCATCCAGGATAGTTCTCTGTTTCTTTGAAATTTCAGTTATAATCGTCTCTCCCGTCACCAATCGAATCTTCTTGATCTTGGAAAGTTCGA
>Ga0209506_1000601_pt1 | contig 46296 bp, 43 predicted proteins | sample AD_JPNHG2_MetaG_FD_184409 | JGI IMG/M metagenome (GOLD analysis project Ga0209506, IMG submission 184409) | Active sludge microbial communities of municipal wastewater-treating anaerobic digesters from Japan - AD_JPNHG2_MetaG (SPAdes) (version 2) | ecosystem: Engineered > Bioreactor > Anaerobic...
CCGCCGGCTTTCCCACAGCCGCTTGGAAAGCCCTGCGGGCTTCCCACACCGCCCACAGCCCCGACGACAACCACTGGGGGTCATTTCTATCGAGCTCCCAAGGGGACATTTCTAAAGAGTGTTGACACGTCGTTCCGCCCGCGCTTGACGGCGTCTCCACGGCTCCGTACCCTTGTACCAGTCGAGTCGAGGTTCGAGCGGAGGAGGCGGGTCCAAGCAATGTGGCGGTGGGGTCGTCTGGGCCTGGAGCTGCTGTTCGTCGCCCTGCTGTACACGGCGGTGGGGATCGTGCTGGGCGTCCTTTCCGCCGGCCGGGGAGAATGCCTCGACCTGATCCAGCTCCTGCTCCAGAACCTCGTCGCCATTCTCCCCCTCGTCCTCCTCCTCTGGAAGGTCGAGGGCACGTGGTGGTCGGTCGGCGGCACCTGCGCCCTGGCACTCGCCGGGCTGCACATCGTCGTGCCGCGGATGGAGCTGCTCCTGGACCGCGGCCAATCCCTCATCAACATGCCGATCGTGGCGCTTCACGCCGTGGGTGCCGCCGCAGCAGCGCTGGCGGCGCTGCTCATGGTGCTCCCGACGTGGCAGAGCGAGGAGCCGGCCGCGCCCTACCCGTGGCCGGCCGGGGAGCCGGTGTCGTACCTCTGGCGCCTCCCGGCCCTGGCCGGCGCGTTCGCGGTGCTGCATGTCCTCGCGGCGCGGCTGGGCCGGCTCGTCTTCGGGCAGACCGCGCACCCGCCGATCCTCACCGAGCTGCTCGCCAAGCTCCCTGTGGCCGCCGTCGTGCTCCTCGTGCTCCTGCCCGTCGCCGCCCACCTCGGCGTCCGCTCGCGCCGCCGCGTGCTCGTCGTGGTCGGCCTCGCCGCCGTGCTCCCCGCCCTCGGCCGCTGGCAGCTCCTCGCCGGCTGGCCCGCCGCCTTCATCGCCACCCGCGTCGGTCTGCGCTTCGTCGCCGACGCCGGCGTTGCCATCGCCTGTGCCTTCCTGATGCTCGCCGCAATCGGTGGGGGTGGCGGGGTTGAGCGGGCGCCCCAGCTCGAATTCGCTGCCGACGGCGAGGAGGCCCCTGCGCTGGAGGCCGCCTCAGATGGTGACAGCGGAGTCACCAGAACAGTCGAGGGTGACACCTCCGGCGCGGCGAGGGTGTGAGGAGTCGAGGGGGCGCTGCGTGCACGAGAGTTCGCTGATGTTGGTGGGCCGATTCGCTCGTCTGGTCGAGCGGCTGTGGGCCGGACAGCCCTGCCGAGTCCTCGACGTCGGCAGCGCCGATATCAACGGCTCCTACCGCGAGCTCTTCGCCTTTGCGGGTGCGGACTACGTTGGGGCCGACCTCGCGCCGGGCAGCAATGTGGACGTCGTGCTCTCCGATCCCTACGACTGGCCCGAACTCGAGGACGCGAGCTTCGATGCCGTGATCTGTGGGCAGACACTCGAGCACGCCGAGTATCCCTGGCGGCTCATGGCCTCGATCGCCTCCAAGCTGAAGCCCGGTGGCCTGGCGATGATCGTCGCCCCCTCCCGCGGGCCTGAGCATCGTTACCCGCGTGACTGCTATCGCTTCCTACCGGACGGATTACGGGCCCTCGGACGATGGGCGGGCCTGGCCGCGGTCGAGGTCGGGCATCTCGCCGGCGGAGGCGCGTTCGCTGACGGGAGCAGCCAGTGGGGCGATTGCTACGGTGTCTTCTCCAGGCCGAAGCAGAGCTGCAAGCCCTGCTGGGTGGGCGCCGAGAGCCGCGAGCGCGCCGGTTCGGCGACCGCGATGGGGCGTCGTCCCGACGGCTACTTTGAATTCGATCGGAGGGAGATCGACCAGCTCCTGCGCCGACTCGATCTGCCGGTGCGCAGGGTGCTCGAGATCGGATGTGCCTCCGGCCGGGTCGGCGGGCGGTTGCGAGAGTTCCTGCAGGTAGCTGACTACGTCGGCATCGAGGTCGATCCGCTTGCCGCCGCGCTCGCGGCCGAGAAGCTCCACAGGGTTGTTTGCGCGGACGTCGAGCGCTGCAGCCTGGATGCACTTGGCGTGGAACCTGGATCGGTTGATCTCCTGATCGCGCTTGATGTCCTCGAGCACCTTCGCGACCCGTGGACCACGCTGCGCCGTGCCGTGACACGTCTTAGGTTTGGCGGGCATGTGCTGCTCTCATTGCCGAATGTCCAAAACGCCTGGACGATCAGGGAACTCTTGGAGGGTCGCTGGAGGTATACCGAGGCCGGGCTGCTTGACTGGGGCCATCTTCGCTTCTTCGGGTGGGAGGGAGTCAGGCAAATGCTCAAATCATGTGGGTTGGAGCAAGTTGCGGTCGGGACGGTGGAGGGGCCTCTCGCAAAGCCGAGAGTGATCACCGATGAGGGCAACGCCATCAGAGTTGGCCGGGCTGCGCTGCTGGACCTGACGGCGGCGGAGGTTTCGATGCTGTTCACGTACCAGTACCTTGTCCTGGCGAGGCTGGGCCACGACGCTTCATGTTCGGAGGATGCTGCCACATGAGGGGCCAGGTTGAAGAGGGTCAGACCGACGGACCAACGCTGGGTTTCCCGGCGGAGGCGACAGGCAAGCTGCGGATCGAGGTTGTGGTTCCGGTACGAGGCCGAGCTGACCTCACACACACTCTACTGGAGTGTATCGCGCGGCAGGTGTCCGAGGTGGAGCGTCTGACAGTGATCGACAATGGAGGTGACGCCGAGACGGAGAACCTTCTTCAGGATTATTCTGGGCTGTTGCCGCTAAGACGAATCCGACCCATTCCGAGCCTCGGAGTGAATGCCTCATGGAACGCAGGACTGTCGCTCGCCACGTGCCCGTTGGTGTCAGTTCTCAACAACGACCTGATACTGCCAGAGGGCTTCTTCCTCAGAGTGAAGGACTCCTTCAACTCGGATGCTCGGCTCGGAATGGTAGTGCCGGCTCTGGTGTCGATGCCGGCTGATGTTCGAGCCCACAAGGGCCAAGCCGTCAGGCTCGAGCCGCTACGGCGAAGGGAAGGTTGGGCATTCACACTGCGAAAAGAGGTCTTCGAGCGCGCGGGCCCGATTCCGGAGGGCTTGGAGACCTATTTTGGTGATGATTACCTTTTCGCGGCCACGCTCGAGCTTGGATTCCTTGCCGCGCGCATGATGAATGTTGGCGTGTATCACTACGAGAACGCGACTGTTCGCGAGACTTCCGCGTTCGCGAGGTATGAGAAAGACCGAGCTGCCTGGTTCAGGGTTGTTGCGTCAAGGATTGTCCAATCCGGCACTCCGCGAGTCTGGGCCGAGGTGGCGCGAGGTCATGCGGTGGAATAGAGGCGAGCTATGGCCACAGCCAGGCCCCGGAGGGCTCCTCACGTGTCATCGCCCGCATCGCGGCCAGAGAAGAAGTCATCTCCCGGGCGGGTTGTGCTGGTCAACAACTTCAATCCATTCCTTTGCGACGGTGTTTCACGATCTGGGTATGATCTTCTGCGGTTGCTCATAAGAGAGGAGTGGAGGGTTGGTGTTGCCTATGCCATCGTCGATAACCACCCCTATCGGCGGAGAGTTTTCGAGTACTTTGGGCAGTCGGCGTTGAGCCGGAGCGCGATTTACTCGGGCCACAGGTGCAGCGTGGATTTCGATGGGATTCTGATCGAGGCAGAGCTTCTGGATGCTGAGGCGTCGACCCGACAGGTGGTTGGTGTACTTACCCGACTCCTGCGTGAGATGGACGCTGAGCGGGCGATAACCGTGGACGATGATCTTCCGGCGTTGATCGCAACTGCGATAGCTGGAATGTCTGGTCCCCATCTGTTCCACTCGCTTACTTGCGCGGAGGCGCTCGCGCGAAGCCCGCTCGCGTGTCGTCTGCTCCAGTCAAGGCCACTCGTGAGCTGCAGCGAGTTTCTGGCAGCCAGAGTCCGCGAAAGGCTGGGACTGAACTCAGAGGTCTGTTATCCGGTGATGCGGATCGGGGAGTTTGCTCCCGTCTCTGACCCGCGGCAGCTTCCCCAGGCTGTCGGCTACTACTCCGGAGGCCCACACAAGGGAGACGAGATCGTGATCGGTCTGGCCAGACTGCTGCCGACCGTTCGGTTCGTCGTTGCCGGCCGCTTGTTTCGATCCAGCGCCGAAGGACTTCCCAATGTCGATGCCCTCGGAGACGTGAGCGAAATGGCGGCGTTCTATCGGCGCGTTGGCCTGCTGGTCGTGCCTTCCCTGTGTGAGGAGGCGTTCAGCCGGGTGACGATCGAGGCCCTGGTCAACGGCATACCGGTGATCGCGAATCGAGTAGGCGGAATCCCCGAGTCTGGAGGCAACGCAGCCGTCCTCGTCGACGTCAATCCGGGCTCGAGAGGTATCGACGGGGTCGTCGCAGAGTACGCCCGTCTCATCACGACGATCTTTGAACAGCGCTCGATCTGGTGTGACCTCTCGCGAAAGGCCCTGGAGTGGGGAAATGACTTCAAGCGAAGACAGCTTCTTATGAATCGCTCATGCCTGAGTGCCGTCTTCAACGCGGAGACGAATCGATGAAACGCCAGGGCCGTACGCCGACGGCCCCGTTCGCCCACTATCGGGACGACCGGCCTCAAAGACGGAGTGCTCCTGCGAGCGCCATCCCTACGAAGAAGGCAGCCGAGACAGCATCATTGACCGAATGGCATCGGGCGGCGTATCAAGGGAGAACTGCATCTCCCAAGCCGGTACACTGCGAAAGAGCTTGAGAATTGTGTCAAGAAGGGGTTCCATAAGAGGCGGGACGACGTGACAAAGGAAGCCCCAGTTCCCTGCCTTGAAGCGCAAGGCAGCACCGAGTGGTGACAGCCGCAAGAGTTCCAATCCCGTTCCGCGTCGCGGGAACACGATGGCCGCGAGTGGAAGCGACGCTGGACCGTGAGAGACCCCGCCGAAGGTGGTGGAGTGGGCGATGGCGCCCTCTCGTACGGTCTCGACCGTGACCAGATCGTCCGACAGAAGGTGTCCTCCGAGGAGCCTCGCAGCCGTACTCTTTCCCGCCCCACACGGGCCCACGAACGCCACAGCACGACTCGCCAGGCTGGTGGAGGCCGCGTGCAGGACGAGCCCCCCTCTGGGAATGAGGAGGGACAGGAAGAGCTGAACGAGTTCGAGCTTCACCGGGTTCTGTGGGAGGGCGACTCCGACGAAATAAGTCGTGAGATTCGACAGCCCCTCGTCGCTGAAGGAGCGTACCCGACCGCCAACACGCTGGAGGAGATAGGATCCGTGCAGCGAGTTCAGGAAGCCGCGCTCGCTCTCTTGGGTGTCAAGAACAAACCGCCGGAGGGTGAGAACCCCATCCCACCGGCGGTCTGTATCCTCTCGATAATGCAACAGCTCGTCTTCAAAGCCTCCGTCGCTCCCAACATCCACACGAACTGTCAGGCTCCCAGAGCGAACGGTGGTGTCCACGCTCGATTCGGTGCCTAGTCGCCGCTTCCATTACTGCAGGCCGCGTAGCCGACTCCCCCTCCACCAAGGCAAGTGCTCCCCACCACGCCGTTGCCGGCGCTGCACTGGTTCCGGTAATCTGGATTGCCGACGAGACTACCGGTCCCGCAGTTGTCCGACGTGCCGACTCGGGTGCCAGCCCAGCAGGCACCGCCGAGACCCACCGGCGTCTCAGGGTAGGACCCGCTTACACACTGGCCCTGCATTGCATCCTGACCCTGGGCGCTCTGCAGGTTGTACTCGCTGATCTCCGGCTTCACGAACTTCTTCTTCATGGCACGATCCCCCTTTTCTGAAGTCACGCTAACACCGCCCCAGGAAGCTGTCAAGCCCCCCTCTGATGCGGGGCCGGGTCAAGCTTCCACGGCCATGGAACGGGTGCGCAGACCCTCGATGAACTGCGTGGCATCGGCCTTCGCGGCGGCGGGGTCCTCGACCTCGAACTCCTCGAGAACCTCGGCGACGATTTCCTCGGCGGTGCGGGTGCCGTCGAGGAGGCTGCAGATGAAGGCGGCGGTTTCGTTCAGAACTTGCACATCGCCGGTCGCGGGGTCGAAGATGAGGCCGCCGTCGTTGTCCTCTCGGAAGACCAGATCGGGGTTCAGCTTGAGCTTGCTCATGACGCCTCCGGTATGAATCGTATCATGTGCTGTGCGCTTCTCATGCGACCACGTTGCGGTGCTCGACGACGTATTTCTCGGGGAACAGGCCCAGCTCTTCGGCCTCGGTGCAGGTGCCGAACGCGCCGTACAGCTCGCCGATGGCGTGGAACGTGTTGGCCACGCACTTGCCGAGGCAGGCGTTGCGGAAGATGCAACGACCGCAGATGCCCTGCAGGCCGGCCGGGACTTTCTCCCGCAGCGTGACGAGGGTGGGGTGGGTCTCCCAGACCTCCTTGATGCTCACACGACGCAGGTCGCCGAAGTCGAGCTCCGGAATGTGCTCGCCGACCCCGCACAGCCCGGCGTGGCCGTTGTGCAGAATCCCCAGGATGCCGAGGATGCCGCAGGTCCCGACGCCGTTGCGCACGATGTCGCGCAGCGGGAGGAGCGCCGGGGGCAGGTCGAAGAAGATCCTGAAGCCGTTCTCGGGCACCGGCATGCGGGAGCGGACCTCGAGCACCTCGGGCAGCGAGAGCAGCTCGCCGTGCTCGCGCATTTCGTCCGAGCGGCCCATGCTGGTGATGACGTTGACCTTGAGGCTGGTGGCACCGTGGCTTTCGGCAAAGGCTGCCATGCCGGGGAGCAGCTCGGCGTTGCGCCGGTAGAGGCTGCAGATGACCTGAAAGCGCAGCCCCTCGGCGCGGCATGCCGCCATGCCCTTGAGGGTCTTTTCGAACGAGCCGGGCACGTTGCGGAGGTCGTCGTGAATCTCCGGGGTCGGCCCGTCGAGGGAGATCGAGAAGTTGACGTTGGCTGCCTTGAGCGCCTTCGCCTCGCGCTCGCCGATGAGTGTGCCGTTGGTTTCCATGCGCACGCCGAGACCCATCGCCGGGAGGTCTGCCAGGATTTCGAGGATGTCCGGGTGGAGGAACGGCTCGCCGCCGGTGAGCTTGACGCTGCGAAGGCCGAGCGCCTTGGCCCCCTCGAAGACCGGCTTGAGCTCACGCCACGGCAGATGCAGCGTCGAGCGGTGGCTTTCCGTGACCGGGTCGATCCAGCAGTGCCGGCAGCGCAGGTTGCAGCTTCCGGTCACGTAGAAGTAGATGGTGTCGAGCCGCGGGACGCGGCGGGGTTCAGTTGCCATCCTTGGTGGCCTCCAGGAAACGGCGGTAGCAGTCGGTCAGGTTGGCGCGGTTGACGTCGCCGAACTGCTCGTAGGCGAGCCCCGGGCAGCTCCCGTTGCAGTAGTCGTTCCACTCGCACCCCTGGCACTCGGGCAGGTCGCGCATGGCGATGGTGTGGCGCGAGCGCATCTTGACGAGGACCGGGTCGGACCTCCAGATCTCCGGAATGCTGTCTCTTTCGATGTGGCCGAGCACCACTGTGGCCAGGATGCTGCACGGGGTGATCGTCCCGTCGTGGTTGACGGCCAGCTTCGAGAAGATGCAGCCGCAGGCGGTCAGGTGCCCCGCGCGGAAGCTCGAGATCGGCTGGCCGGTCGCACGGGCCTGCTCCATCTCCCTGTGCATCTTGACCTTGGCAAGCGGGCCGGCGGTCGCGGTGATGCGGCCGTCGTACCGGGCGGCCAGACGCTCGAGCGTGCGCATCGCCTGCACCTGCTGGTGCGGGGAGAGCGTGATGTCGGCCTGGTTCGAACAGCCGGCGCCCATCGGCATCGCGTCGTTGGTGGAAAACGACGGCAGGCCCACGTCCTCGAGGAGCAGCCGGGCGGCGGCTTCGAGGTCGTCCACGTTGTACTTGTTGACGGTGAGGCGGACGGTGAGCGGCAGGTTCGCGTCCTTGAGCAGGTGGACGGCCCGCAGCGCGCGCTCGAACGAGCCCTTGCCGCGGCTCGCGTCGTGGACCTCGGCGCAGGAGCCGTCGATCGAGACCTGAATCGAGTTCATCCGCCGCCGGCGTGACGGCTCGCAGAGCTTCGCCACCGTGTCCTCGCGGATGAGCGTGCCGTTGGAGAGGATCGAGTAGCGCAGCCCGTTGGCCACGACGCAGTCGAGCAGCTCCCAGAAGTCCTTGCGGACGAACACCTCGCCGCCCGACAGGCAGACCGAGCGGGTCGGGAGCTGGCCGAGCGTCTCGAAAAAGTGCCGCCACTGCTCCGTCGAGAGGTCGGAGCGCCCCACCATCTCGTTGGCATAAAAGCAATACGAGCACGAGAGGTTGCATTTGCCGGTGAGCGCGACGTCCCACTCCCGCGGCGCGATCCCTGCCTCGCACCCCGGCCACACCGCCGGGACGCGCGTGCCGGCGGCGGGCTGCGCCAGCCCCTCCGAGGCGAGCGAGCCAGCCAGTTCGAGAACATCGGCGAGCGCTTGCTCGCGCGAGCACCCCTCGAACTCGTCGACGAGCTCGCGGGCGACATCGCTCAGGCGCAGCTCGCCGTCGAGGAGCTGCCAGATGAACGAGGCCGTCACGTTGAGGTAGCGGGTCAGCCCGGAGTCGGGGGCGTACAGCTCGAAGCCGCTCTCGCCAACGGTGAACGTGCGCACGCTCGGAGCGCGCATCCATCGTGAGCCTGGGTCGATTGCGTTCACCGGATCTCCCGCCCCCTTTCCGCCAAGCTGCTGCACATTGTGCCACTACCTCGCTCTCGCGAGCAACTGTCCGGGGGGCGGTGGAATTGTAGCACCCTCTCGCCAGGTCGAGCGTCCACGGTCGAGGGTCGGAAACCGCAACTCCCGGTCCCCCCCTCCCGTCTGCGACTCTTCGACAGGGCAGGTGGAGGGCCCTTCGACCTTCGACCAGGTGGGCGGTAGGGTAGAATCGCGTCCTGGCGATGGCGAGCCCGCAAAAGGACCGCAGCCTCAAGGGCAGGATCAAGGGGGCGCTCCGCCTGCGGCAGGCCGTGGCGCTGGTGTGGAAGTGCGCGCCGGGGCTGTCGATCGCCAACATCGCCTTGATGTGGATCCAGGGGCTGCTGCCGCTGGCGCAGCTCTACCTCATGAAGCTCATCGTGGACGGAGTCACCGCCGGCTTCACGGGGCCCGACAAGCAAGCGGCGTTCCGCAGCGTCGGGCTGTACATCGTGCTCACGGCAGCGCTCGCGCTCGCCATGGTGGGGCTGCGTTCGATCGCGGCGCTGGTGTCGGAAGCGCAGTCGTTCCACGTCTCGGACTACGTCTCGGACTACCTGCACGAGCGCTCGGTGGCGGCCGATCTCGAGCACTACGAGAACCCGGCCTACTACGACATGATGCACCGGGCGCAGCAGGAGGCGATGTCGCGCCCGCTCAAGATCGTCAACGGGCTGGCCGGGCTCGGCCAGAGCGTGGTGTCGCTCGTCGCCATCGGGGGGCTGCTCGCCTCGCTGCACTGGGGGGTCGCGATCGTCGCGGTGCTGGCGGCGGCGCCGGGCGTGGCGGTGCGCTTGCGGTACTCCAAGAAGATGTATGAGTGGCAGCGGCAGAAGACGCAGACCGAACGCCGCTCCTGGTACCACCACTGGATGCTCACGGACGGCTCGTACGCCAAGGAAGTGCGACTGTTCTCGCTCGGCCAGCGGCTGCGCGACCGTTTCCGCGAAATCCGGCGCCAGCTCCGGTTCGAGCGCCTGCGCCTGATGAAAAGCCAGCTCCGGGCCGACCTCTTCGTGCAAGGTGCGACGTCCGTGGCGATCTACGCGACGTACGGGTTCATCGCGGCCCGCACCATCACCGGCACGATCACGCTCGGGGACCTCGTCATGTACTTCCAGGCGTTCCAGCGCGGCCTCGGCGCCTTGCAGGGGGTACTCGGCTCGCTGGCCGGGTTGTACGAGGACAACATGTTCCTCACCAACTTGCAGGAGTACACGAACCTGCGGCCGCGGGTGGTGGACGGGCCGAACCCGGTACCGATGCCGACTCCGGTGCGAGAGGGGTTCGTGGTCGAGCACGTGTCGTTCAAGTACTCGGCGGGGAGCCGGCTGGCGCTCGAGGACGTGAGCCTCGAGCTGCGCGCCGGCGAGGTGCTGGTGCTGGTGGGGGAGAACGGCTCGGGCAAGACCACCCTCGCCAAGCTGCTGTGCCGCCTCTACGACCCGACCGCCGGGCGGATCACCCTCGACGGCAGGGACCTCCGCGACTACCGCGTGGCCGACCTGCGGCGCAACATCGCGGTGATCTTCCAGGACTTCGCGCGCTATCAGCTCTCGGCGCGCGAGAACATCTGGCTCGGCAACCACGAGCTGCCGCCTGGAGACGGGCGGATCGAGGAGGCCGCGGAAAAGTCGGGCGCCGCCGCGGTCGTCGCCGGGCTGCCGCGCGGCTTTGACTCGGTGCTCGGCAACTGGTTCGAGGACGGCCGTGACCTGTCGCTCGGCGAGTGGCAAAAGATGGCGCTCGCTCGCGCCTTCCTGCGCGAGGCACAGATCGTGGTGCTGGACGAGCCCACCTCGGCGCTCGACCCGATGGCCGAGCACCAGATCGTCGAAACGCTGGGACGGTTGTGCGCCGGTCGGACCGCCGTCATCATCTCGCACCGGCTGTCAGCCGTGCGGCTCGCCCACCGCATCGCCGTCCTCGAGGGCGGCCGTCTCATCGAACACGGCACCCCCTCCGAGCTGATCGCCCGTGACGGGCGCTACGCCCACATGATGCGCCTGCAGCGCTCGGCACTCGAGCCGAGGTAGACCTCTCCCGCCCGGCTGAGCGTCGAGAGTCGTCGGCTTTCGACTCTCGAATGGTTGGGGAGCGCCGGAGGGTGGAAAGCGGGTGTAACCTCGAGAGTACAAGCGCCGTGGAGGCGGCGCGGGAGGGTTCCATGGAGCATCGAGTCCGGGTTCGGCTGCTGACAGTGGCCCTCGTCCTGGCGGCAGGTGTTCTGTCGTCCCCGGCATGAGCGGGTTTCGCTGGCAAGGAGCTGTTCGTCCCGGGGGTGGCGCGAACGGCGGGAGCGCAGGGGTCGGACTGGTACACGACGCTGTGGGTCACCAACCTGTCGGTCACCGAGGAGGCGAGGGTGGAGATCCGCTTTCTTCGCAAGGACCAGGCGAACCTGCCGACGCCCGCCCCTCATGGCGAGACGCTGCGGCCGGGCGAGACGAGGCGCTACGACAACGTCCTGGAATCGCTCTTCGGCGCTGCCCAGACCTCAGGTGCGCTATGGATCAGGGCCGACCACGACGTGCTGGCGACGTCGCGCACCTTCGACTTGCACGGACCGACCGATGGCCGCGAGTCGCGCGGCCACTGCTTCGGCGGCATCCCGCCCTGGTTCGCCATCGGGCCGCAGGAAATGACCTGGCTGCAAGGCGTGAGCCTGAACGGCGGCGAGGACTTCCGCTACAACTTCGGGATGATCGAGACCTCGGGCCAGGGGGCGACGCTGTCCGTCGAGCTGGTCGACGGCGAGGGGAGGACGACGGCCAGTCGGTCGTATGCTCTGAGGCCGTACGAGCCGAAGCAGGTTGCGGTGAGCACCCTGGCCGCGGGAGTGGCGACGAGGAACTCGATCCTGAGGGCGACGGTCACGTCGAGCACGGGGCGGGTCATCCTCTACGGGACACAGATGCCCAACGGCTCCAACGACTCGGCCGGGTTCGAGATGGCGTTCCCGGCCAGGGTGCTGGCCGGGGGCAGCGAGACGACGGCGGCCACCCTGGCGGCCAGCGCCGCCTCGACCGGCACGGCGGTCGTCGACAAGCTGTGGGCGATCGCCCAGACCATCGCCCTGTACGGCAGCTACGACGAGCAGACCGGCTGGTGGACGGTCGACATCACCCTGCGCAACACGGCTTCCGCCCATTTCCAGGTGCAATTCCGCGACGCAGCAGGCAAGCCCTCGAGGCTCTTCAACCCGCTGCTCACGACGACCGTGCTCACGAGAGGCCATGCGAGCGGAGTGCTGGGCCGCGTGGAGTACGACTTCACGCTTGCCGGAACCAACCAGGGCTCCGACAACCTGACGGTGAACGGCAGCGGTAACGTGGAGTCCCAGGGGATCGCCGCGAGCTACACGGTCATCGACCTCGTGCAGCCCAAGGCGTTGCACTACCCGACGGCCGGCACGATCGTCGTGACATCGGGGCCGATCGTCGTCACGGTCACCTTCAACGGCACCAACATCGCGACGGGGACGTACACGGTGGGCCTGGTCACGAGGCAGTTCCAGATCAACCTCGACACCGGCGAGGTGACGTTCCTCTGACCGCCTCCTGCCAGCTGCCGGGGACCCGCGGGGTGACCCGGCCGTGCCGCTCCACACGCCTCGCGCGGGCCGCGGGGCGCGGGCCGGCGGGGTAGACTCTGCGTGCGGGAGGTGGCCGTGGGCGAGCGCGACGGCGGGACGAGGATCCTGGTGGTGGACGATGCGCGCGACACCGTCGAGGTGCTGCGCCGCAACCTCGAGTCGCGCTCGTTCCGCGTGCTGACCGCCACGAATGTGGCGCAGGCGAGGGCAGTGCTGGGCCGGCACGCGGTCGACCTCGTCATCACGGACATGCGGATGCCGGGCGGGAGCGGCCTCGAACTGGTGCGTCACGTGCACGAGAACGAGCCCGATGCCGAGGTGCTCGTGATCACGGGGTACGCCACGGTGGAGGGTGCGGTGGAGGCGGTGAAGGCGGGCGCCGAGAGCTACCTCGCCAAGCCGTTCACGGGCGAGGAGCTGTTCGCCGCCGTCGAGGCGGCACTCGCGAAGCTGCGGCGCCGGCGGGCGTTCCAGGCGGCGCCGGAGGGGGCGGTGCGGCCGTGCTGGGGCCTGGTCGGCGAGAGCGAGGGGATGCAGCGCGTCCGCCGCGCGGTGGCCCGCCTGGCGCGCAGCTTCGAGCCCGTGCTCGTGGTCGGCGAGCGGGGCAGCGGCCGGCGCCAGGTGGCTCGGGCGCTCCACGCCGCCGCCGGAGCCCGCGGTTGGTTGTACGAGCTGCGGCTCGCCGAGGGCGGGGGGGCGGGTAGTGCGGAGCCGGCGGCGAGGCTCGAGGCGGTACCGGCTGCGTGCGGCACGCTGTACTTTCCCGATGTCACGGACGCCACCGCCGCCGCGCAGGAGCGCGTTCTCGAGGCGGCGTGCGGCGCGCCGGCGGGCGCCGGCGCGCGGGTCGTGGCCTCGACCACGCTCGTGGCCGAGGCGGCGCTGGCCGCCGGCTGGCTGGCCCCGGCGCTCGCCGCCCACGTCATCGAGCTGCCGCCACTGCGGCAGCGCGAGGAGGACGTCCCGTTGCTCGCAGCCCACTTCTTGCACGCCGAGTCGGATCGCGCCGGAAGACCCGTGCCGCGGCTGTCGGACGGCGCCCTCCGCACGCTGCTGGCGTACCACTGGCCGGGCAACGTGGGCGAGCTGCGCGACACGGCGTTGCGCTGGGTCGCGGCAGGGCTCGAGGCAGTCGAGGTGTCCGACTTGCCGGAGGCGATGCGGCTTTCGCCGCGGGGCGAGGGCGAGCGGATCCGGACGCTGCACGAGGTCGAGTGGGAGCACATCCAGGCGGTGCTGGCGCAGGCGCAGGGCAACAAGTCGCGCGCTGCCGAGCTGCTAGGCATCGACCGCAAGACCCTGCGCGAAAAGCTCCGCCGGCCGCCCGGTCCCGGGTAGCTGCCCCAGAGGATGGGCGCAAGGCTCCGTCATTATGTCGGGGTCCAGGCCCCCCACCCTCCCTGGCGCGGCCGGGGACGTCCGCGCCCACCTTGCATGCGGGCGTGCTCGCGAGCGTCGTCGACACGAAGGTGGGCGCGGACCTCCGGGCCGCGCCGGGCGGGCGGGTGGGTCCGACCAGGGATCACTTGGTGGGCGGTGGCTGGGGAAGTCCTCCTCGGTGGGGTGGGGAAGTTCGCCGCGAGTTGGGGTACAATCCGCGGCCGGAGGCGCACGCGACCGGATGACGTTCCCCCCCCAGCTGCGGCGGCTTTCGAACCCGGCACGCGGTTGCTGGCCACGCGCGGGGCGGCGTGCGGAGAGTGCACACGAGGCGGCCGGGACGGGAAGGGTGCCGTGCGCGGGGCTTTCCTTGACGCTTCTTGCGGCCGGCCTGTATGGTGCCGGCAACACGAGCCGCCGCAGGCCGAACGCGCGGTCGCGCGCCCCGCGGGCTTGCGGCGCGCGGAAACGGGGCCTGCCGAGATGAGCCAGGAGCTACGCCGCCCGCGCTACGAGATGGTGGATGTCCAGCCCGGCTTCGTGATCATCGAGAAGGAGATGTACAGCCAGGCGGCCCGCGCCTACTTCTCGGCCGAGCCGGCACCGCCTAAGGAGCCGTACCGCGAGGGCAGCCAGGTGTGGTCGTTCTGGGAGATGGCGCAGTCGGTCCGCTTCGCGGTCAAGGACACCGAGAGCGGCGAGGTGACGCGCTTCGACGAGCTGCTCGGGCTGGTGTTCTACGGTGCCGCCGACCCGGCGAGCGATCTCTACCAGATCGGTGACCTCGCGCAGGAGAGCAAGGTCTCGATTTACGTGGCGGTCACGTACGAGGCCCCGGACGGTTCGCGCCTCAACATCGCGATGGACAAGATCCGGCTGCTCAACCGCTTCTTCAACGAGCGCCTGCGCAGCCGCGACAAGAAAATCCTCATCCTGCCCGACCTCTTCGGGCTGTACCGGGAGCTGACGTACGGACAGATCATGCTGGACTTCGGGCTCGTGTCCATGGAAGGCGCGGCCAGCCAGCAGGGAGAGAGCGCATGAAGCTGCAGGAGATTGCCGACAAGCTCGAGCTGACGGGCCTCACTCCGGTGTTCGACAAGGACGTGAGCGGGGTCTACATCTCCGACATGGTGTCGGACGTGATCGCCAACGCCAAGGCCGGCAACCTGCTGGTCACGGTGCAGGTGCACGCCAACGTGCTGGCGGCGGCGAACCTCGTCGACGTGGCGGCGATCATCCTGGCGCAGGGCAAGCAGCCGGCCGAGGACATCGTGCGGATGGCCGCCAAGCACGAGATCGCCATCTTCACGACCGCGCTCAACCGCTGGCAGGTGGCGACCAAGCTGTACGAGATCGGCCTGCGCTGAGCGCCATCGGTCCGGGGGGGATGCGTGCGCCTGCGCGAGGTGAAGGAGCTGGTTCGAGCCGAGGTGGTGTCGGGGAGCGAGGGGCTCGACGAGCAGGTGCGAAGCTGCTTCGCGGCCGACCTCATGAGCGACGTGCTGGCGTTTTCGGGCCCCGATGCCCTGCTCGCGACGGGTCTCGCCACCGTGCAGTCGGTCCACGCGGCCGACGTCGCGGACTGCGCCGCGATCCTGCTCGTGTCGGGCAAGAAGCCCTCGCCGGACGCGCTGCATCTGGGGATGGCCCGGCACATGGTGATCATGTCCACGCCGCTTTCGATGTTCGAGGCCTGCGGCGTGCTCTACCAGCACGGCCTCGAACCGTCGGCCAAGAGGTAGGGTGGTGGCGCCTCTCGGCTCCAGCAGCGCGCGAGTTCGTGTGAAAGTGGTCACGACGGGCCTCCGTCTGCCATACTGGCCGCGGCCGGCGGCGGCCGAGCCTGCCGCTCGGTCCCCCCAGACGGAGGGCGTGCGATGAGCGAGGAAGTCCTCTTTCGCCAGAGCTTCACCATCCGAGGGGGCGACTTCGAGCACGGCGGCGAGGTCGCCACGCTGGTCAAGTCGTACCTCAAGCAGCTGGGCCTGCCCGCCGACGTCATCCGCCGGCTTTCGATCGCCAACTTCGAAGCCGAAATGAACGTCATCATGTACGCCGAGCACGGCGAGTTGGAGCTTTCCGTGCTCCCGGATGCCGTGCGCATCGTGCTGGCCGACCGCGGGCAGGGGATCCCCGACATCGAGTGGGCGATGCAGGAGGGCAACTCCACCGCCACGCCGGAAATGCGGGCGCGCGGCTTCGGCGCCGGGTTGGGGCTGCCCAACATCCGCCGTAACAGCGACGAGTTTGAGATCACGTCCACAGTGGGGGTGGGTACGACGCTCCGCTACACGGTGTTCATCGAGCCGGCCGCGGAGGGGCCCGGCCGATGAGCATGGCGCCGCGCACGATCGCCACCGACCGCGAGCGGTGCAACGCCTGCGTGGCGTGCATGCGGGTGTGCCCGACACGGGCGATCCGCACGCGAGGCGGGGAGGCCACCGTGGATGCGTCGCGCTGCATCGAGTGCGGCGCCTGCGTGGAGGCGTGCCCGCGCGACGCGCTGCGGGCCGTCACCTCGTCGCCCGCCGACCTCGAGCGGTTCAAGCTCAAGGTGGCGATCCCGTCGCTGACGCTGTACGGCCAGTTCGGTCCCGACGTGCGGCCCGGCCAGGTCCTGCACGCGCTGAGGCAGATCGGCTTTGACCGCGCCTACGACCTGTCGTGGATGTGCGAGATGGTGGGCTCGGCGACCGACGCGTACCTCTCGGAGTGCCAGGGGCCGTGGCCGAAGATCTCCACGACGTGCCCGGCGGTGGTGCGCCTGATCCAGATCCGCTACCCGGAAATGGTCTCGCACCTGCTGCCGCTCGAGACGCCCCGGGAGCTGGCGGCCAAGCTGCACCGCCGCCGCCTCGCCTCGGAGCTGGGGCTCGACCCGTCCGAGATCGGCATCTTCTTCATCACGCAGTGCGCGGCGATCATGAACTCGATCGTGGCGCCGGTGGGGCTCGAGCGCTCGAACCTGGACGGCGCAATGGCGATCTCGGAACTGTACGGCCCGCTGCGCAAGGCGCTCCGGGAGCACCCCGGCTCGGAGTCGGACGACGCGGTCAGCCCCCGGGGCCTCGGCTGGGCGATGGGCGCCGGCGAGGTCGCCTCGATGCGCAACAACGCCACGATCCGCATCCGCGGCGTGCACGAGGTCACCGAGGTTTTCGACCGCATCGAGGACGGGGTCTTCCAGAACATCGACTTCATCGAGGCGTACATTTGCACCGGCGGGTGTCTCGGCGGGCACCTCACGATCGCCCCGCGGCACGTCGCCCAGCGCTCGCTCGATCGCATCGCGCGCCAGCTCGGCGAAGGGCAGGGCGTCAAGGAGGAAAAGGTTCGCTCGCTGCTGCGCGAGCACTTCTTTGACCTGCACGGCGAGATCGCCGCCAGGCCGGTGCAGCCGCTTGCCGGCGGGCTGCGGCAGGCCGTGGCCGTCAAGCGCGAGAAGGACCGCCTCGTTTGCGCGCTGCCGGGCAAGGATTGCGGCGCCTGCGGGGCGCCGGATTGCGCCACCCTGGCCGACGACGTCGTGCGCGGCCAGGCCACGATCGACGACTGCGTGTTCATCCGCCTCGAAGCGCTACAACGGCGGCGCGAGGCGTGCCAGGAAGGAGAGCCATGACCAAACAGATGCTGCTCATGAAGCTGCGGTGCCCGCAATGCCGGGAACTGCTGACCCAGGGCAACCAGGTGGTGCTGGACGCCTACATCGAGGCGACCCACCAGGACGGGCAGGTGGCGCTCTCGGCGGTGTTCGGCGACTACTCCTTGCAAACCGACCTCGACATCCCAGAGGGCGCCGTCGCGTCGTTTCGCTGCCCGCGCTGCGACTCGAGCCTCATGGTGGCGGCCCGCTGCAAGCTGTGCAGCGCCCCGATGGTCTCGCTCAACATCGAGGATGGGGGCTATCTCGAGTTTTGCGGGCGGCGCGGCTGCAAGGCTCACTCGATTGGCGGCGTCGGCGACATCGACGAGATGATGAACCTCATGAACCGCATGATGGGGACTCCCTACGACTGAGCGGCGCGCCGTGCGGCGACCGCTCGACGACCCCGGCTACCTGGAGGGCATCCGGCCGTGAGCGAGCGACGAAAGTTCGATTTCCGCAAGCAGCACTTCGTGGGCGAGGAGGGCAAGCTGATCCCCCTGCTGCAGCGCGCGCAGGAAACCGACGGCTACCTTTCGCGGCAGCGCATCGAGGAGATCCACCGCCAGTCGGGGATCCCCCTGGCGCAGATTTACGGTGTGGCCACGTTTTACGCCCAGTTCCGCTTCTCTCCGGTGGGCAAGAACCTGGTGCGCGTCTGCCACGGCACCGCCTGCCACGTGTCGGGCGCCAAGGAAATCACGCAGGCGATGGAGAGCGAGCTGGGGATCGCCACCGGGGAGACGACCGCCGACGGGCTGTTCACGCTCGAGATGGTGTCGTGCCTGGGCTGCTGCTCGCTGGCGCCGGTGATCATGGTCAACAGCACCACGCACGGCAACCTCAGCGAGAAGGAGGTTCGCAAGATCCTCAAGACTTACAGGGCGGCGGGCGCCGGGGAGGTGCAGTGATGGAGGTCCTGGTCGGGCTCGGCACGTGTGGGATCGCGGCGGGGGCGGAGCACACCTTCCGCGCGCTCGAGAGCAAGCTGGGCGGCGACGGCCCGCGTTTCGCGCTCTCCAAGACCGGGTGCATCGGCATGTGCTACCGCGAGCCGCTGGTGGAGATCCGGCACGACGACGGCATCCGCTACCAATACGGGGGGGTCTCTGCCGACCGCGTCGACCGCCTGGTGGCGGAACACCTGGGCGAGGGGCGGGTGATCGAGGACTGGCTGGTGTGGTCCGATGACGGGCGCGGCTCGGAGCGCGCCTACTTCACGAACCAGACGCGGATCGTGCTGCGCAACTGCGGCAAGATCAACCCGGAGGCGTTCGAGGACTACCTGGCGGCGGGAGGCTACCAGGCGCTGCAGAAGGTCCTCGCGGCCGGCGATCCCGAAGGGCTCATCGCCACGATCACCGACTCGGGCCTGCGCGGCCGCGGCGGCGCGGGCTTTCTGACCGGCATGAAGTGGCGCTTCACCCGACTCGCGGCCGGCAGTCGCAAGTTCGTGATCTGCAACGCCGACGAGGGAGACCCCGGGGCGTTCATGGACCGCTCGGTGCTGGAGTCGGACCCGCACGCGGTGCTGGAAGGGATGGCCATCGCGGCGTTCGCCATCGGCGCCCGCGAGGGGTACATCTACGTCCGCGCCGAGTACCCGAAGGCGATCGAGCGCCTCAACATCGCGATCGCCCAGGCCGAGGCGCGCGGCTTCCTCGGGGACCGCATCCTGGGTACCGACTTCGGGCTCCACATCAAACTCAAGGAGGGCGCCGGCGCTTTCGTGTGCGGCGAGGAGACGGCGCTCATCGGCTCGATCGAGGGCAAGCGCGGGATGCCGCGCGTGCGCCCGCCGTTCCCGGCGGTGAAGGGCCTGTGGGACTGCCCGACCAGCATCAACAACGTCGAGACGTTCGCCAACGTGCCGTGGATCGTCCTCAACGGCGCCGCTGCGTTCGCCGCGATGGGCACCGCCAACTCCAAGGGCACCAAGGTGTTCGCCATGGCCGGCAAGGTCGTGCGGGGAGGGCTGGTCGAGGTGCCGATGGGGATCTCGATCCGCGAGATCGTCTTCGAGGTGTGCGGCGGGATCAAGGACGGCAAGAAGTTCAAGGCGGTGCAGATGGGCGGCCCTTCCGGCGGCTGCATTCCGGCGGAACTGCAGAACACGGTCATCGACTACGAGTCGATCAACAAGACCGGCGCGATCATGGGCTCCGGCGGGCTCGTCGTCATGGACGAGACCACGTGCATGGTGGACGTGGCCCGCTTTTTCCTCGACTTCACGCAACGCGAGTCGTGCGGCAAGTGCACGTTCTGCCGGGTCGGCACCAAGCGCATGTTGGAGGTGCTCACGCGCATCACCGAGGGCAAGGGCAAGGAAGGCGACATCGAGCTGCTCGAGCAGCTCGCGAGCCTGGTGAAGAACACGTCGCTGTGCGGCCTCGGGCAGACGGCGCCCAACCCGGTGCTGACGACGCTCAAGTACTTCCGCTCCGAGTACGAGGCGCACATCATCAACCGCAAGTGCCCGGCCCACCGCTGCCAGGCGCTGCTGTCGTACACGATCAACGCCAAGTGCACGGGGTGCACCGTGTGCGCCCGGGTCTGTCCGACCAAGTGCATCTCCGGCGAGGTCAAGAAGCCGCACGTGATCGACCAGTCGAAGTGCATCCACTGCGGCGAGTGCCACAAGGCGTGCCGCTTCGCGGCCATCGCTGTGGACTAGTCGGGATGGTCAGAATCGGTCGTCTGCGAGCTGCGAACCGCGAACTGCGAACTGGCAAACGGAGTAGCCGATGGCACTAGTCAAGCTCGAAATCAACGGCAAGCGCGTCATCGCCGACAACAGCCGCACCATTCTGCAGGTGGCGCGGGACAACGGCATTTGCGACATCCCGACCCTCTGCCACGACGAGCAGCTCGAGCCTTTCGCCTCGTGCTTCTTGTGCGTGGTGAAGGTGAAGGGCGCCCGTACCCTGGTGCCTGCCTGCTCGACCAAGGTGGCGGCCGGGATGGTGGTGGAGACCGACACCCCGGAGGTGCGGCGCTCGCGCAAGGCGGCGCTGGAGCTGCTGCTGTCCAACCACTACGCCGACTGCATCGGCCCCTGCCAGCTCGCCTGCCCGGCCGGGGTCGACATCCAGGGGTACGTGGCGCTCGCCGCGCTCGGCAAGTTCACCGAGGCGGTGGGGCTCATCAAGGAGCGCAACCCTCTGCCGGCGATCTGTGGGCGAGTCTGCACGCGGCCTTGCGAGGTCAAGGGGTGCCGCCGCAACATGCTCGACGAGGCGGTGGGAATCGACTACATCAAGCGCTACATTGCCGACTTGGACCTCGGCAAGGCACAGCCGTTCCGCCCCCAGGTGGCGCCCCCCAACGGGCACCGCGTCGCCGTCGTGGGCGCCGGCCCGGCGGGGCTGTCCGCCGCCTACTACCTGGCGATCCGCGGCTACGCCGTGGACATCTTCGAGGCCATGCCAGAGGCCGGCGGGATGCTGCGGTACGGGATCCCGGAGTACCGGCTGCCCAAGGAGGTGCTGGACCTCGAGGTGGCGCAGATCCTCGACCTCGGGGTGCGGCTGCACACCAATCAGGCGCTCGGCAAGGACTTCACGGTGAAGGGCCTGAAGGAATCCGGCTACGAGGCGGTGTTCCTGGGCCTGGGCGCCTGGGAGAGCCAGACGATGCGGGTCAAGGACGAGGACGCCGCGGGCGTGCTCTCCGGCATCGAGTTCCTCAAGAACTTCGGGCTGCGCCGAAAAATCGACATTCACGGTCGGGTTCTCGTGGTCGGCGGCGGCAACACGGCCATCGACTGCGCGCGCACGGCCCTGCGCCTGGGCGCCAGGGAGGTCCGCCTGCTTTACCGCCGCACTCAGAACGAGATGCCGGCCAACAAGGTGGAAATCGAGGAGGCGCTGCACGAGGGCGTGCAGATGGACTTCCTCGTCGCTCCCACCCGCGTCGTCAAGGATGGGGAGCGGGTCGTGGGGCTCGAGTGCCAGCGCATGGAACTCGGAGAGCCGGACGCCTCGGGGCGGCGGAGCCCGAAGCCGGTGCGCGGCTCGGAATTCGTCATCGACTGCGACTTCGTGATCGCGGCAATCGGGCAGAGCACCCGGATCGGCGAACTCACTTCCGGCAAGGTGCCGGGGATGCTGCCGTTCGGCGAGACGCTCAACCTCACCCGCTGGCAGACCGTGCAGGTCGACGAGGCGACGATGGAGACCTCGGTGGAAGGCGTCTTTTCGGGCGGCGACGTGGTCACGGGCGCCGCCACCGCCATCGAGGCGATCGCCGCCGGCCGCAAGGCCGCCCACGCCATCGACACCTACATCCGGACCGGCAAGGCGCAGCCCGAGCCGAAGGAGTTCGTGTCGCGCAAGGACACCTTCGCCAAGGTGACGCTCGCCGACCTGCGCTCGCAGCAGCCCGCGCCGCACCGCCCGATGCCGCTCATCCCGCTCGAGGAGCGGGTCAAGGGGTTCGGCGAGGTCGAGCTCGGCTACGCGCTCGAGGACGTCCGGGCCGAGACCGCGCGCTGCCTGGAGTGCGGGTGCGTGGCGCTGTTCGAGTGCGACCTGCGGCGGTACGCCAGCGAGTACGGTGTCGAGGTCAAGCAGTTCCTGGGGGAGGCCAAGCGGCACGAGGTGGACCGCAGCCACCCGCTCATCGAGCTCGATCAGAACAAGTGCATCCTGTGCGGGCGGTGCGTGCGCATCTGCTCGGAGCTGGTCGGGGTCAACGCCTACGGTTTCGTGCAGCGTGGGTTCTCGACCATGGTCAAGCCGGTGCTCGGCGGCTCGCTGCTGGACACCGACTGCGTGACGTGCGGGCTGTGCGTGGGGACCTGCCCGACCGGGGCGATCGCCGCCCGCGTGCCGCTCGCCAAGCCCGGCCCGTGGGCCACCGATTCGACGGTCAGCACCTGCCACTACTGCTCTGTGGGGTGCCAGCTCGCCTACCAGGCCTACGGGAACTCGCTCATCAAGGTGGGACGGGTCGAGGCCAGCGCCAATACCCTCGGGGCCCACTGCAAGAAAGGGGCGTTCGGATACGACCACGTGCAGGCCGAGGACCGGCTCACCCGCGCCTGGATCCGGCCCGGGCGGGAGCTGCAGGAAACCACCTTGGACGACGCTCTGAGCTACACGGCGTTGCGCCTGAAGGAGCTGGCGCGCCGCTTCACTCCCGAGGAAATGGCGGTCTTCGTGTCGCCGCGCCTCACCAACGAGGAGCTCTACCTGGCGCAGAAGCTGGCCCGTATCGGATTCGGCACCCACAACGTGGGCTCGTTCACCAACCTCGTCAACGACGAGTACCTGTGCCCGGAGATCGTCTCGACCGCCACCTACTTGGACCTCTCCGACGCCCAGGCGGTGCTGGTCGTCAACTCGAACCTCGACGAGGAGCATTTCGTCGCCGACCTCATGGTCAAGCGGGCGATCCGCAACGGCGGCCGGCTGGTGTTCATCGGGCCGGAGTCGAACCGCACCTCGGCGTTCGCGGAGGTGCACCTGGCCTGCAAGCCGGGCACGCAAAGCTGGGTCGTGCTGGGGCTCGTCGCCGAACTCGCGGCACGTGGCAAGGTGGACCTCGAAGACTGGCCCGAACTCGCAAACAGCTTGAAGAAGCTCCAGCCCGGCGAGGTCGAGAAGGTGTCCGGCATCCGGCCGGCGGAACTCGCCGAGGCGGCCGATGTCATCGCCGGCGCCGTCACGCGCGTCGTGGTGTTCAACAAGGACTACCGCGGCAAGCGCATCCCGGGCGACGACCGTCTGTTCGCCGCGGCCGCGAAGGCGCTCATGGCCCCGTTCCTGGCCCTGTGGGAAAAGTCCAACATGCAGGGGCTGCTCGACATGGGCGCCCACCCGCGGTGGTTCCCCGGCTACCAGCCTCTGCACGGCGAAGCGGTCGACGCGCTCGAAAAGGAGTGGTGCGTGGTCTTGCAGGACCTCCGGAACCCCAACGGCGACCTCGGGCGGGCGCTCGCCAGCCGGCGCATCCGCGTCGCGGTCGTGCTCGGCGAGGATCCGCTCGGCAACGAGAAGCTCCCGGCCTCGATCCGCAACGGGCTGCTGGCGACGGATTTCCTGGTCGTCGGGGACGTGGTGATGACCGCCACGGCCAAGGCCGCGAACGTGGTGCTGCCGCTTTCTGCCCACGCCGAGACCTCGGGGACGATGACCAACGCCGAGCACCGGCTGCAGGCGGTGCGGCAGGCCATCCCGCCGCGCGCCGGAATGGAGACCTGGCAGATCATCTCGCAGCTGGCCGCCCGGATGGGGCTGCGCTTCAAGATGAAGTACTCGAGCCCCGAGGAGATCCTGGCGGAAATCCGGCGCGTGGTGCCGCTCTACCGTGCTCTCGTGCTGAACGGACAGCCTCACGAGGCGGTGTGGAACGAGGCGGCGCTGCCGCTGCCGGGTGTGGGGCTGCCGGAACTGCGCGAGGACTCGCTGGCCGAGCCTTTGTCCACTTTGCTCTTCGATCACCTCGAGGCCCGCTTCGCCCGCCGCATGGAGACGCTGTTCGCCGAGGCGAGGGCGGCGAAAGACAGTTGATGCTTGTCGGCTGTTGGTTCCGCCCGCGCTCCGGGGAAGCTTCAGGCTTGCAACCATCGACCGACGGACGACCGACAACCCTCGACCATCGAGCGCTCTGTGGTATCGTCCGGCGCGCGAGGGAGCGGCATGGCGCGGACGAAGCAGGCATCGAGCGTGTTCAGGGTCATCTTCACCAACCAGGGGCAGGTCTACGAGGTCTTCGCCCGCCACGTCAGCCAGGGCGGGCTGTTCGGTTTCGTGGAGGTTGAGCAGATCGTCTTCGGCGAGCGCTCCCAGCTCATTGCCGACCCCTCCGAGGAGAGGCTCAAGAACGAGTTTTCGGGCGTCAAGCGGGTGTTCATCCCCCTCCACTCGGTGGTGCGCATCGACGAGGTCGAGAAGGAAGGCGCCGGACGTATCTCGACACCCGAGGGCGCGGCCTCGACACCCCGCGTCGTGCCGATCCCGATGCCGATCCCCGGCCTCAAGAACGACCCGCGATAGCTCTATTCACGCTCCCGCAGCGGGCGGGCCCGGGATGCCGAGCGGCACTCGACGGGTCAGGCGGGCAGCAGCGCCTCGAGACGGCGCAGGATCTCGCGGTCAACTAGGTCGCCGGCGGCGTCGAGGATCTCGCCGGCGACCTCGCGCGGCGAGCCGCCGACGTGCCAGTGCTCGTCGAGCGGCCCGGGGTCGCACGTCTGGTGCAGGCGGTCCACTGCGAGGGCGGCCAGCACGAGATCGTCGCACAGGCCCGGGACGCCGAGGATCGCCTCGGGTATGTAATCGTGGGGAGCCACGATGTACTTGAGGGTGCTCACGAGCCCGCCGCGCTCGGAGGCCGGAAGGCGGGTGTCGAGTGCCAGCGCGACGAGGAAGCGGTAGAGGTCGGGCAGGTGGCGGTACAGCCTCGCGCACGGCACGCCGCTTGCCGCGTCGGTTGCAAGCCAGGCCGCGACGCGCGCCTGCAGTGCCTGGTAGTACGACTCGGCAGCTCCTGACAGTCTTTCGCCGGGCATCTTCTTTCTTCTCCGGTCAGCTTGTACGGCGCCGGAGCCCGGGAGTTGCGCCCCCGGGCGCCGGACTGCGGGGCGGTCCCCGGCTGCTGCGGGCAGTGAGGGCGCCTCGGTCCTGGACTCTTGACAACGGAAATTGTGTATGATGGTTACGACGGCGGTGGGAATGTCCAGGCAGCGGCTCAACCGAAGGGAGTAGGGTGTGGTCGCCCTCCAGGCACCGTTCGCTGAGGCCGTTCGCTCGTTGTGGGGCGACTTCTTCTCGGCCCCCGAGCCGTGCCTGCGCGAGGCTGCCTGGCGCAACGAGGTGGTGGTCGCCCAGGTCCGCCTCGTGATCCTCTCGCTGCTGTGCGCCGTCCCGATCGTGCAGCTCGTCGTCGAGCCGGGGGAGCTCGAGACCTGGTTCGGGCTGGCGATCGTGCTCGCGGCTCTGGGGTTCGGCGTGGGCATCCACACGCTGGCACAGCACGGCATGGCCCGCTCGCAGCTTCCGCTCCTCTCGTCGCTGCTCGATGCGACGACGGTGAGCCTCGGGCTCGGCTTCTTCCTCGCCATCGACCGCCCGCTCACGGCGACCAACAGCTTCGTCGTCTTTCCGTTCTACTTCCTCGCGATCGCCACGTCCTCGCTGCGGTACGACCCGCGCATTTGCCTGCTGGCGGGAGTCGTCGCCTCGGCCGAGTACGGGCTGATCGTCAAGCTGGCACTGATGATGGGCGTGGCCGACCCGCTGCACATGGGGGAGCACGCGCTCACGCACGGCAACTTCGACCTGCTGGGGCAGTTCGTGAGGGTCTTCGTGCTGCTGGCGGCGGCGTTCATCGCTGCCGTGAGCGTGGTCCGGTCGCGCGAGCTGCTGGCGCGCTCGGCGCGGGATCCGCTCACGGGCCTGCTCAACCGGGCGGCGTTCGCCGAGATGGCGCGGGTCGAATTGGCGCGCGCGCGCCGGCACGGCGGCGTGCTGGCCGTGGCTCTCCTCGATCTCGATTTCTTCAAGCGCATCAACGACATGCACGGTCACCAGGTGGGCGACAGGGTGCTCGCCTGGTTCGGGCCGTTCATGCACGACGCCTTCCGCGAGTCGGACGCCGTGGCTCGGCTGGGCGGCGACGAGTTTGCCGTGCTGCTGGGGGAGCTGTCGATCGGGCGCTCGGCGGCGCGCATCGATGAGCTGCGCTCCTCGCTCGAGAGCCGGGCGATTCCAGAGACCCCCTTCGTGAGCATCACGGTGTCGGCCGGATTGGCCGCATACCCCGACGACGGGGAGACGGTCGAGGCGTTGCTGGGGGTTGCGGACGACCGGCTGTACGAGGCCAAGGCGTCGGGGCGCAACCGCATCGTGCTGGCCTCGGGGCCACGCACGGCGGTGATCCTCGTCAGCGAGGGACGCTTGACACAGGCGCCGGGCGTCGAGTAGGGTCTCGCCCGATGCGAGCGATGGGCACCACCCGCCATCATCACCACGCGCCGCCCATGCGGTAGGCGGGGTGTTGCCCCGTTCGAGCCGCTGGGCATCGGACGGGGAGCCGCAGCTACGCGATCGTCGACCTCCCCGTCGGACCCGGCGGGGAGGTCTGGCTTTATGGAGATCGTTGCGACGTATGTCCCGCCGAGCGGCGCCGACTCCGCGGCGCTGACCGCGGAACTCGCCCGGCCGCCGGCCGGGGCCACGGCGGTCGAGCTGCGAGCGGACCTGCTCCCGCCCGGTGTGGATCTCGGGCCGCTGGTCGCCGCCAGCCCGCTGCCGGTCGTGCTCACGCTGCGCTCCCGGTCGGAGGGCGGGCGGGGACCCGACGAGCCGGAGCCGCGGCGGCTCTTCTTCGAGCGGGCCGTGGGCCTGCCGGTGCTGGCGTTCGACCTCGAAGCGGCGAGGGACCTCGACCTCGTGGACAGGTTGCTGTCGCGCGACCGGGTGATCCTCTCGGTCCACCCACCGGAGGTGCCCGCCCGCCTCGAGGCGCAGGCGCTGTCGTTGCTGGGGCGCGGCACGATGCTCGTGAAGCTGGCGCCGGCCGTCGAAGATCTCGGCGGGGTGCTCGAGGTGCTGCGCGTCGCGAGGGCGCTTGGCCGGGGGCCGGCCGGGGGGCGGGCCGTGGTGCTGGCCACCGGCGAGGCCGGCCGCGCCGTGCGGCTGCTCGGACCGCGGCTGGCGGCGCGGGTGGCGTACGCGGCGTGGGAGCCCGGGCGGGCGGCGGCGCCGGGGCAGTACACGGCCGAGGAGCTGACCGCGTTTGTTGGCGACCCTGCGCCCCTTGGCCGGGTCTTTGCCGTGCTCGGCCGCCCGGCCGGTCGGTCGCTCTCGCCGAGGATGCACAACGCGGCGTACCGGGCGCTGGGCCTGCCGGACGTGTTCGTCCCGCTCGAGGTGCGAGACGAAGGCGAGCTCTGCAGGCTGCTGCAGCCGGCCGGCCTCGGGGGGGTCGAGGAGGTCGGGCTGCGGGCCGGCGGCTTTGCGGTCACGATGCCGTGGAAAGAGGCGGCGCTCGGACGCTGCTCGGTCGTGGCGCCGCGGGCCGCGCGGGCGCGGGCGGTCAACACGGTGCTGCCTCGTTCCGGCAAGGTGCTGGGCGACTGCACCGACATCGACGGGATCACGCGCTCGCTGCTCGCAGCCGGGGTGGGACTCGCCGGCGCGCGGGGGCTCGTGCTCGGCACGGGAGGCAGCGCCAGGGCGGCGGTCGTGGGGCTGCAGGCGGCCGGCTGCGAGGTCGCCGTGGCGGGGCGGGACGGTGGGAAGGTGGCCGCCGTGGCGCGGGAGCTGGGTGCCAGCTCGATCACCCCGTCGGAGGCCGGGCGCTGCTCGATCGCGGTCAACGCCACGCCCGCCGGGACGGACGGCGCGCCTTCGGAGCTGCTGGAGTCGCTGCGGTTGGCTCCGGGGGCGGCCGTGGTGGACCTGCCGTACGGTCCACTCCCGACCCGCCTGCAGGAACTGGCGGAAGGCCGCGGCTGGACGTACATCGGAGGTCGCCAGGTGTTGCTCTGGCAGGGCGTGGCCCAGTTCGCGGCAATGACCGGCATGGCGCCGCCGGTGGGGGCGATGGCGGCGGCGCTCGGGCTGGCGGGAGAGCGGCCATGAACGCCCCGGCACCGGTGCCTGCCGGAGTCCTCGCGCTCGTCGGCGAGCAGGTGCGTCGCCAGCGCGAGGTCGAGCAGCGGCTGCTCGACCACCTCATGGGGCGCGGCTACCAGCTCGTGCACCTGCCGGTGCTGGAGTACGCGCACCCCGAAAGCAACGGAGGGTACCGCTTCGTCGACACGGGCGGGCAGCTCGTCGGGCTGCGGACCGACTTCACGCCGCTGGCGGCTCGCTTGTTGGCGCCGTGCCTGGAGGCCGGCCCGCTGTCGATCTGTTACGCCGGGGAGGTGGTGCGCCCGCGCCCGGCGAGGCTCCGCCAGCTCCCCGAGCTGTACCAGCTGGGCTTCGAAACTTACGGGCTCGACGGCGGCGGCGAGGACGCCCTCGATCTCACGCTGGAGCTGGTGGCGCTCGCCGGGGTGGCCGCGAGTGACTGCCTGGTGTCGCTCTCGCTCGCCGGGCTCGCGGAGGCGATCGTGCGGCGCACCACGGGGCGGCCGCCGCGGCCGGACCTCGGCGAGCTGCTGCGGCAAAAGGACGCCGATGTCTTCCTGGACGAGGTGGCTCTGCCGGCCGGCACGGCCCGTGCTTTGCGCGCCGCGCTGCTCGGGGCACCGCCATCGCTGTGGGCGGCCGAGCTGGGCGTGGCCGAGGAGGTCTCCCGCCTCGTGCGCCTGCAGCAGCGGCTGGCTCCCCGCGGCGTGGCGAGCGCCATTGACGTGGCGCCGCGATTGGCCGGCTCGTACTACGACGGGCTCGACTTTGCAGTGTGGGGGAGGTCGACGCAGGCGGTGCTGGCAGGGGGAGGGGAGTACCGCGTCGAGGGGCGTGATGGCTCGCGGCCGGCGGTCGGCGGCTGCGTCTACCTCGGCGTGGCGTTGGAGGAACGGGGATGCTGAGGTTTGCCGTGCCGAAGGGAAGGCTTCTCGAACCACTCGTGGAGTTGGCAGACCGCCACGGACTGGCGCTTGGCGAGGCGCTGGCCGGCGCCGGCCGCCAGCTCGTCGTCGAGACCGCAGGGCTGCGGTTGCTACTCCTGAAAGACGCCGACGTGCCCGTGTACGTCGAGCAGGGGGCCGCCGACTGCGGCGTGGCCGGCCTCGACCAGATCCTCGACCGCGACGCCGACGTGCTGCGCCTGTTGCGCTTGCCGTTCGGGGCCTGCCGGCTGTGCCTGATAGCGCGCGAGGGGGAGGTGGTGCGGGAGGAGGGCCGGCCGCTTGTGCTGGCCTCGAAGTACCAGCGGCTGGCCGGCATGCTGGCGCAACGCCGGGGCCTCAACGCGACGCTGGTGCCGCTCGCCGGCTCGGTGGAGCTCGCGGCGCGGCTGGGGCTCGCCGACGCCGTGGTGGACCTGGTGGAAACCGGGCGCACGCTGCGGGAAAATGGTCTGCAGCCTGTGGAGGAGTGGCTCGCTGTCGCCCCTTACCTGATCGCGCAGCGGGCCGCCTTCCTCTGGAAATGCGAAGAAATGCGCGCGCTGCGGCGGGCGCTGGGAGGACAGGAATGAAGATCTGGCGTGCGAGCGAGGACAGGGGTCAGAAATACCTGGTGCGGCTGGAAGAGCGCCAACGCGAGGTGCTCTCTGCCGGGGTCGACGACAAGGTGCGCAGCATCGTCGCGGCGATCGCCAAGCGCGGCGACAAGGCGCTCGTTTCGTTTGTCCGCCGGTACGATCTCAAGGGCCTGCCAATGACGGAACTGCGCCTTCACGGCGAGCTAGCCGGCAGCGAGGAGGTGGGAGAGGACTTCGCCACGGCCGTGGAGCTGGCCATCGCCAACCTCAAGACGTTCCACGAGCAGCAGGTACAGCACGGGTACACGCTCGAGCAGGAGGGCGCCGAGCTCGGCATCCGCGTGCGGCCGATCGGGTCGGTCGGGGTCTACGTGCCGGGCGGCGCGGCGGTGTACATCTCGTCGCTGCTCATGGCGGTGGTGCCGGCGCAGCTGGCCGGCGTTCCGCGCATTGCCGTGGCGACCCCGCCGCGCGCCTTTCTGTCCTCGCCCGCGCTGCGCTACGTGCTGGATCGGCTCGACATCCACGAGATCTACCTGATGGGCGGGGCGCACGCCGTGGCGGCGCTGGCCTACGGCACGGAGTCGGTGACGGCGGTGGACAAGATCGTCGGGCCCGGCGGGCGCTGGGTCGCGGCTGCCAAGCGGGCGGTGTTCGGGCTCGTGGACATCGACAGCATCGCGGGGCCGTCGGAAGTGGTGGTCATCGCTGATGCGCACGCCGAGGCCGAGATCGTGGCGGCGGACATGCTGGCGCAGGCCGAGCACGATCCCGACGCCGCGGCGGTGCTGGTGACGACCTCGCGCACGCTGGCGGAGAAGGTGGACCGGGCCGTGAGTTCGCGCCTGCGGGCGCTGCCGCGGGGCGCGGCGGCGCGCGAGTCGATCAAGCGGTGGGGCGCCATCCTGCTCGTAGAGGACCTCGAGCAGGCGGTCGAGATCACCAACCGCATCGCTCCGGAGCACGTGCAGGTGCTGGTGGAGGATCCGGGACGCCTGCTGGACGGGCTCGAGAACGCCGGCGCCGTCTACCTCGGGCCGTGGTCCTCGGCGGTGCTGGGCGACTACGTGGTGGGGACCAACCACGTGCTGCCGACGGCCGGTGCGGCGTGCTTCGCCTCACCGCTGGGCGTGTGGGACTTCGTGCACCGCACGGCGGTGGTGCGGGTGCATGCCCATGGTTTCGCGCCGCTGGCGCGCGCCGCGCGCGCGCTGGCCCAGCAGGAGATGCTGCCGCTCCACGTCGAGGCGCTGCGCGCGGGCAGGCGGGGCAAGGTGTAGCCGTGAGCGCCCCTGCCGGCTATGTCCGCGACATTGCGGCGGAGGGCGCCATCCGGCTCGACCTCAACGAGGCGCCGCGCGAGGCGGGCGCAGCGCTGCGCCAGGCGTTGCTGGAGCGGCTGGCGGCGCGCCCGTTCAACCGCTACCCCGAGGTCGACGCGATGGGCGCGCGGCGCGCCGCCGCCGAGCTGTACGGCTGGCAGCCGGCTGGCACGCTGGTCGGCAACGGCTCCAACGAGCTGCTCGCCGCGGCGGTGCGGGCGCTGCTCCCCGCCGGCGGTACCATGCTGACGCTGCACCCCTCGTTTTCGATGTACCCCGTGCTGGCCGCCCGGCAAGGGGTGCGCCTCGCCACTGCCGAGCTGGTGCCGCCGCGGTTCGTAGTGGACCCCGGGGGTCTGCTCGCGCAGGCGGGCGAGGCCGATCTTGTAGTGCTGTGTTCTCCCAACAACCCGACCGGCGGGGAGCTGGAGCCGGCCGTGTTCGAGGCGGTGCTGGAGCTGGGTCGCCCGACGATCTGGGACGCGGCGTACCTCGAGCTGTCGGGGGCCGACCCGCGAAGCTGGCTCGCGCGGTTTTCCAACCTACTCGTGTTGAGGTCGTTTTCGAAGGCGTGGGGGATGGCCGGCCTGCGAGTGGGAGCGCTGTTGACCTCGCCCGAACTGGCGCGGCGGGTGGAGGGCGAGCTGCTCCCGTTCGGCACGTCCTGGCACGTGGAGGCGGCGTTCCAGGCGGCGCTCGACTGCCGGGAGGAAGGGGCGTGGCTGGTGGCGGAGCTGGTGGCCGAGCGGGAGCGGGTGCGGGCCGCGCTAGGGCAGGTGGCGCGGGTCGAGGTGGCGCCCTCGGCGGCCAACTTCCTGCTGCTGCGCGTGGCCGGGATGTCGGGGAGCGGTCTGGCGGAGGCCGTGGCGCGCCGCGGGGTGGCGGTGCGGCGCATCGGCGAGCTCGACGCGGGCGGCTGGGTGCGGGCCACGATCGGCAGCCGGGCCGAAAACGAGGTGCTGGTTTCGATGCTCCGGGAGGTGGCGAATGGCTGAGGCGAAGACCGAGGTGGTCCGGCAGACGCGCGAGACCCAGATCCGGGCGGGGTTGTCGCTGGCACCCGGCGAGTGCACGACGCGCACGGGGATCGGCTTTCTCGACCACATGCTGGCCACGCTCGGCCGCCACGCCGGCTGGAGCCTGGCGGTGGAAGCGCTCGGGGATTTGCATGTCGATGCCCACCACACGGTCGAGGACGTCGGGTTGTGCGTGGGGGAGGCGCTGGACCGCCTGCTCGGCGAGCGGGCCGGGATTGCCCGCTTCGGCTTCGCCTGGGCGCCGATGGACGAGGCGCTGGCGCGAGCCGTGGTGGACGTCTCGGGGCGGCCGTTCTGCCGGGTCGGCGTGCCGGAACCACTCGCCACGGCGTGGGTCACGCCGCAGTTCGGGATGACGCTGGTCGGCGAGTTCTGGAAGGCGGTGGCGAGCCGCGCCCGCCTCACCGTGCACCTCGACCTGGAGCGCGCCTCGGACCCCCACCACGGCGCCGAGGCCGTGTTCAAGGCCGGTGCCCTCGCCCTCCGGCAGGCGCTGCGCCCGGTCGCCGAGGGCGTTCTCTCCACGAAGGGGACGCTGTCCGCATGACGACGGTCCGGGGGGAAGCGGCCTCGCGAGTCGGCGCTCCGGGGGAGCTCGAAGACCGGACGGCCCCCCTCCTCGATGCCGGTTCGCGCGTGGTGGTGGTGGACTCCGGGGTGGGGAACATCCCGAATGCGGTGCGCGGGCTGCAACGCCTCGGCGCGCAGGTGACCGTGACCGACGAGCCGCACCTCGTGGCCCGGGCGGAGCGCGTGGTCTTGCCGGGCGTCGGTGCCTTCCCCGCCGCCATGGCGCGCCTGCGCGGGCGCGGCCTCGACGGGGCGATCCGGGAAGCGGCCGGCCGGGGCGCGCCGTTGCTCGGCATTTGCCTCGGGCACCAGTTGCTGTTCGAGGGCTCGGAGGAGTTCGGCGCCACCCGGGGCCTCGGGCTGCTGGCCGGGGTGGTGGCGCCGCTGCCCCCGGTGGCGCGTGTGCCCCACATGGGCTGGAGCCCGTTGCAGGTGATGACCCCGGATCCGCTCGTGGCCGGGCTCGATGGCGAGTTCTTTTACTTCGTGCACTCGTTCGCCGCCATCGAGGCGCCGGCAATGATCGCTACGGCGCCGTTCGGCCCGACCCGCATTTGCGCCGTGGTGCGCGACGGCAACGTGTGCGGCGCGCAGTTCCACCCAGAAAAGAGCGGGCGTGCCGGAGCCAGTTTCCTCGCCGGCTTCCTGAGGCTGCCGTGTTGATCGGCGCGCTGGCAGCGGCAGCCGGGAGGCTTGTTTCCCCTTTGCTTGCTGCTGGTCTGGGTGTCGTGTGAGCCTCACCCTCTACCCCGCCATCGATCTGGCAGGAGGCCGCGCGGTGCGTCTCGTGCGCGGCGAGCGGACGCGTTGCCGGGAGGTGGCCGCCGACCCCGTGGCGCTGGCGCGCCGGCTGGCAGCGGAGGGCGCGCCCTGGCTGCACGTCGTGGACCTCGACGCGGCGTTCGGCGACGGCGACAACCAGCAGGTCGTGGCCGCCATCGTGGCCGCCGTGACGTGCCCGGTGCAGGTGGGCGGTGGCGTGAGGGACGTGGCGCGGGCCGGCGCGCTGTATGGGCTCGGCGTGCGGCGCGTGGTGCTGGGGACGGCAGCGCTGACAACCCCCCGGTTGCTGGACGAGCTCCTCGAGCGCGATCCGGAGGGTGTCGTGGTGGCGGCCGACACGCGCGCCGGGCGTGTCGTCGTGCGCGGCTGGGTCGAGGACGGCGGCGTCACGCTCGGCGATCTGGCGGCCCGCATGACCGCGGCCGGGGTGCGCCATTTGCTCGTGACCGCAGTGGAGCGTGACGGCACTGGCGAGGGCCCGGCGCTGCCCGTGCTCGAACAGGCGCTGGCGTCGTTCGGCCCCGGCGTGATGGCCTCGGGCGGCGTCGGCTCGGTCGACGACGTGCGCCGGCTCGCTCCGCTGGCGGCCCGCGGCCTGGCCGGGGTGGTGGTCGGCTCGCTGCTGGTGGACGGCCGGGCCTCGGTGGGGGAGCTCCTCGCCGCGGCAAGAGGGGTGTGACATGCCTGCGTTTCGTGTGATCCCGTGCCTCGATGTCGACGCCGGGCGCGTCGTCAAGGGCGTCAACTTCGTGAACCTGAGGGACATGGGCGAACCCGCCGAGCTGGCTCGCCGGTATCGCGACGAGGGCGGGGACGAGCTGGTGTTTCTCGACATTTCGGCCACCGTGGAGGGGCGCGCCGCGCTGCGAGGCGTCGTGGAGCGCGTGGCGGAGGTGCTGGACATCCCGTTCACGGTGGGCGGTGGCGTGGCGAGCGTCGAGGACGCCGGCGAGCTGCTGCTGGCCGGCGCCGACAAAGTGGCGGTCAACTCGGCGGCAGTGGCGGATCCGACGCTCCTCACGCGGCTGGCCGAGCGGTTCGGGAGTCAGTGCGTGGTGTTGGCGATCGACGCCCGGCGCCGGGACGGCGGCTGGGAGGTCGTGACGCACGGCGGCAGGCGGGCCACCGGCCTCGACGCGGTGGCGTGGGCGAGGGAAGGCGCGGCGCGCGGCGCCGGCGAGATCCTGCTCACCTCGATGGATCGGGACGGCACGGGGCTGGGGTTCGACTGCGAGCTGCTGGCGGCGGTGCGGGCGGCGGTCGAGCTGCCGCTCGTTGCCTCGGGAGGCGGGGAGACGAGCGAGCACTTTGCCGCGGCGGCGCGGGCGGGGGCCGACGCCGGCCTTGCCGCTACGATCTTCCACGAGGCGCGGGTCTCGATCGCCGCTCTCAAGCAGGAGCTGGCGCAGCGGGGCCTGCTCGTGCGACAGGTGGCGCCGCCTTCCCTGGATGGCGGCCCGGCAGCCAGCGAGCCGTCGGGCGGCTCCGGCGCCGAGCCCCGCCCTCCCGTAGCCGCGAGCGCTGAAGGCGAGCCGACCCCCGGGCCGGAAGGCGTCCGTGCCCTCTTCGCGCGCGGCCTCCTGCCGGCCGTGGTCCAGGATGCCGATACCGGGCGGGTGCTGATGCTCGGGTACATGAACGAGGAAGCGTTCGCGGCAACGCTCGAGACCGGCCAGGTGCACTTCTTCTCGCGTTCGCGGCAGCGGCTGTGGCGCAAGGGCGAGACCTCGGGCCACACTCTTGCGCTGGTCGGGATCGCGCTCGACTGCGACGGCGACGCCCTGCTCGTCCAGGCGAGGCCCGCCGGCTCTACCTGTCACACCGGCGAGGCGTCGTGCTTTTACCGCGCCGTGGCCGGGCCGCTGCCGCCGTCCGGGCTGTCGCTGGCGCCGCTGTTCGCGGTGCTTGCGGAGCGCTTCGCGCAGCGCCCCGAAGGCTCGTACTCGGCCAGGCTCTTCGCGCAGCCGGACAAGGCGCTCAAGAAACTGGCCGAGGAGGCGGCCGAGGTTATACTGGCCGCGAAGAACGGGGATCACGCGAACCTGGTCTGGGAGGTCGCGGACGTGCTGTACCACCTCGCGGTGATCATGGTCGCGCACGGCGTCTCGCCGGAGGAGGTGAGCGCCGAACTCGCCCGCCGGGCCGGAGGCCGGCGATAGTGCGGCCTGCGGCCGCCGAGTTCGCGGCGCTCGCGACGCGCTACGCGCGCGTGCCGGTCGTGCGCGAACTCACGGCCGACGCACTGACGCCGACCGGGATGCTGCTGCGGCTCGCCCGGGCGGGCCGCTCGCCGTTCCTGCTCGAATCGGTCGAAGGGCGCGAGGCGGTGGCCCGCTGGTCGCTGGCCGGGGTCAACCCGAAGCGGGTCGTGGAAGGGCGAGGCGAGCGGGTCAGCATCGACGGCATCGACCAGCTCGGGCGGCCGCTCGACGTCCTGCGCCGGCTCCTCGCGCCTCAAGAACGGGCGCCGCTCGAAGGGCTGCCGCCGCTGCTGGGGGGCATGGTGGGGTGGCTCGGGTTCGATGTCGCGCGGCTCGTCGAGGGAGGAGCGAGCCGGCTCCCGGACCCCCTCAACGCGCCCGCCTTCTGGCTCGGGCAGTACCCGGTGGTGGCCGCGCTCGACCGGGTCGGACAGCGGCTGCTGCTCGTCACCGTGGCCGACGTCACGGGGGGCGTCGAGCGGGCGTGGAGCGAGGCGAGCGAGCGCCTCGACGCCCTGGAGAGCGCTCTGGCCGCGCCCAGTCCGGAGGTGCGGCCGGCGAGGGTGCCCCTGCTGCAGCTGGGGCCTCAACCGGACGGGAGCTGGGAGGTCGCTCCGGACGACGAGCGTTACCTCGCGGCGGCCGAGCGGCTGGCCGAGACGGTGGCCGCCGGGGAGTGCTTCGAGGTCGTGCTGTCGAGGCGCTGGTCGCGCCCCCTCGGTGTGCCGCCGCTGCTGCTTTATAGGGCCTGCCGGCTGCTCACCCCGCTGCCGTACGTGTACTACCTCGACACCGGCGAGGTGCAACTCGTCGGGGCGGCACCCGACTCGATGGCGCGCCTGCGGGGCCGGACCGCGAGCTGCGGGCCGGTGGCCGGGATGCGCCGGCGCGGGCGCACGCCGGCGGAGGACGCGCACCTCGCAGCCGAGCTGAGCGCCGACGAGCGCATCCGAGCGGAGCACCTGCTGCTCGTCGACATGGTCCGCAACGACCTGGGAAGGGTCTGCCGGCCCGGCACGATCGAGGTGTCCCGTTTCATGGAGGTGGAGCGCTTTTCCCACGCCATGCATCTCGCCTCGGAAGTGCGCGGCGAGGCGGCGCCGGGGAAGGACGCCCTCGACCTGGCGCTGGCCTGCCTGCCGTCGCCCAGTCTGGTGGGAGCGCCGAAGCCGCGGGCGCTGGCGCTCATCGACGAGCTGGAGGTGCTCAGGCGCGGGCCGTGGGGGGGCGCCGTGGGCTACTTCGACGCTGCCGGGGACATGGATCTCTGCCCGGTCAACCGCGCCGCCGTGGTGGCGCGAGGAACCGTGCATGTCCAGGCGGGGTCAGCGATCGTCTTCGACTCCCTTCCCGAGAGCGAGCTGGCCGAGTGCGCCAACAAGGCCTCGCGCATCGCCCTGGCGGTGCTGCTGGCGCGGGGGATGCAGCAGTGATCGTCATCATCGACAACTCCGACTGCTTCACGTTCAACCTCGTGCAGTACGTGCGGGAGCTGGCGCAGGGCGTGCCGCTGCGCGTCGTCGGCAACACCGAGGTGCCGGCGGCCGAGGTGCTGGGCTGGCGGCCTCGTGCCGTCGTGCTCGCGGACGGACCTGGGCGCCCGGAGCAGGCCGGGATGTGCGTCGAGCTGGTGCGGCTGGGGAGCGACGTGCCGATCCTGGGGGTGTGCCTCGGGCACGAGGCTGTCGCGGTGGCGCACGGGGCCCAGGTCGTGCCTGCTGCCCAGCCCCAGCATGGCCGCACCTCGGAAATCTTCCACAGCGGCCTGGGGATCTTCGCCGGGCTGCCCGAGTCGTTCATCGCGGCGCGATTTCACGCCCTGGAGGTGCGGCGCGAGTCGCTGCCGGCGGAGCTGACCGTCACCGCCTGGACGCGCAACGGCCTGATCATGGGGCTGCAGCACAAGCAAAGGCCTCACTTCGGGGTGCAGTTCCACCCCGACTCGTACCTCACCCATACCGGCAAGCGGCTGGTCGGCAACTTCCTCACCGTTGCCGGGATATCCCGCCCGCACTGACGCCTCGCGCCGGCTCTGCCAGGGGAAAAGCAAGCGCCGCAGCCTCGGCTGCGGCACCGCCAATCCGAGCCCTCGACGGCCCACGGTGGGCCGCCGCTGGACTCCCCCCGTCAGCATGATACAGGCGTACGGGCGAAACGCAAGCGCGAGCAGCATGAAAGAGGGGCTCCTGTTGAATTCCTCAACCCAGGCACAAGTGCAGCATGCAAAGGTGTTATGAAAGACAACGCGGGCGAGGAAGACCCTGGCGCGGAAAGTGATGGCGTCAGGAGTGTTGAAGGACTCAACGCTCCTTCTCTCCGCCGCTTCGGGAGTCGAACGCAAACAACTGATTGAAAAAGAGCTATGCGACGACGGTAAAGCTGGCACGAGGTGTGCTCGGGAGTGTGGCGGGCGGGGCGGGCTCCCTGCCGGGAGGGCAACATGACGGCGATTCTGGTGGTTCTCACGGTGCTGGTGGCGGTCGGGGTGGATCTGTTGGTGATGGCGGTGCGCCGGAGGCGCGCTCCGGCGTTCGTCCCGTCCCGGCTGCGGCCGATGCTCGAGCCGCGTCCGCCCCAGGGCATCTTCCTGGACCCGGCCCATGCCTGGCTGCGCATCAACACGGACGGCACGCTGCGGATCGGCATCGACGACTTCCTGACCGAAGCGCTGGGCGAGGTGGAAGCCGTCACGCTGCCGCCGCGTGGAACGCAGGTCAAGCGCGGCGAGCCGCTCGTGCGCCTTCGCATCAAGGGACGCGAGCTGGTCGTGCCGGCTCCGGCGGCGGGCGAGGTGATGGCGCAGAACGCTTTCGTGGTCAACGAGCCGTGGACGCTGACGCGCGATCCGTACGGCGCCGGGTGGATCGTTGCGCTGTGGACCCGCGACCACCACGAGGCGATCCGGCCGCTGCGCATCGGCGCCGCGGCGACCGCGTTCCTGCGCCAGGAGGTGCAGCGGCTCGCCGACTTCCTCGCCGGGACGCCAGCCACCGCGGCCGTGCTGGCGGACGGCGGGGTGCCCGGACGGGGCGCGGTCGGCGCCCTCGACGAGGATCGCCTGGCCGCGTTCCAGGCCGAGTTCCTGCAGAGCGGCCACCCCCAGAGGTGAGCCATGGCGCGCCGTGCGATCCTGGTCGACGTGACCCGCTGCGTCGGCTGCGGGGCGTGCTGCGAGGGATGCCAGCAGTCGAACGGCCACCCTCCGCACGAGGCCCGCGGCTTCGACGAGCAGACGTTCACGTATCTCGTCGACCGCGGCAACGACGTGTACGTGCGGCGGTTGTGCATGCACTGCGAGCACCCCGCCTGCGCGTCGGTGTGTCCGGTCAAGGCGCTGGAGAAGACGCCGGAAGGCCCGGTGATTTACCACGCCGAGAAGTGCATGGGGTGCCGCTACTGCATGATGGCGTGTCCGTTCGGGGTCCCGAGCTACGAGTGGCGGTCGTCCTCGCCGCGGGTTCGCAAGTGCGAGATGTGCCGGCACCGCGGCGAGAAGGGGCCGATGTGCGCCGAGGTCTGCCCGGCCGGGGCAACGGCCACGGGTGAGCGAGAGGCGCTCATTGCCGAGGCGCGAGCGCGCATCGAGGCGGACCCCGCGACCTACCACCCCGCCATTTACGGGCTCGCGGAAGCCGGCGGGACGTGCACGCTGTACATCGGCCCCAGGGACCCGGTGGAGCTGGGGCTGCCGAGGGTCGAGACGAACGTGCCGTTGCCGGAGCTGACCTGGCGGGCGCTCAGGCACGTGCCGGACGTGGCAATGTTCGGCGGGGTGTTGCTGGGTGGGCTGTACTGGCTGACCAGGCGCAAGGAGGACGTGGCGCGGGTCGAGGGCGCGCGGAAGGGACGCGGCGATGCGTGAGGCGAACGATCACACCGTCAGGCTCGGCTTCTGGACCGTGGTGAGCGGCTTTCTGCTGCTGGCGCTCGGGATCATCGCGGTGATCCGCTTCACGCGCGGCATCGGTGCGGTGACCAACCTCTCCGACCAGTTCCCGTGGGGGCTGTGGATCGGCTTCGACGTGCTGTGCGGGGTTGGCCTGGCGGCCGGTGGGTTCGCCATCACCGCCACCGTGCACATCCTTCACCTCGACGATTTCAAGCCGATCGTGCGCCCGACCGTGCTCACCGCGTACCTCGGATACCTGCTCGTCATCCTCGGCCTGGTGTTCGATCTCGGCAAGCCGTGGAACATCTGGCACCCGATCATCATGTGGAACCCGCACTCGGTGATGTTCGAGGTGGGCTGGTGCGTGATGCTGTACACGACGGTCCTCACCTTCGAGTTCTCGCCGGTCGTGCTCGAGCGCTTCCGGCTCCACAAGCTGCTCGGGATGGTCAAAACGCTGACGCCGGTGGCCGTGGTGCTGGGTGTCATCCTCTCGACGCTCCACCAGTCGTCGCTCGGCAGCCTGTTCCTCATCCTGCCGCACAAGATGCACCCGCTCTGGTACTCGCCGCTTCTGCCGGTGCTGTTCTTCGTCTCGGCGCTGGCGGCGGGGCTCGGCATGACGGTCGTGGAGTCGTTCTTTTCGCGGCGTGTCTTCGGTCGCGCCATCGAGACGCAGGTTTTGGACCGGCTGTCCCGCGCCTCGGTGGTCGTGCTGAGCGTGTACCTCCTGCTCCGCCTGAGGGATCTGCACGTCCGTGACGCGCTGCGCACGCTCTGGCCGCTGACCGGCGAGGCGTGGATGTTCATCGCCGAGGTCGGGCTCGGGGTGGCGCTGCCGCTGGTCCTGCTGGCTTCCGAGCGCTTCCGGCGGTCGCCGGGCCGCCTCGCCTGGGCGCACGGGGCGGTGGTCCTGGGGTTCGTCTTCCACCGCCTCAACGTGGCAGTGACCTCCATCGAGGCTGCAACCGGCCAGCGCTACGTGCCGGCCATTGCCGAGTTCGGTGTGTCGCTCGGTCTCGTGGCGCTGGGGATGTGGGCGTTCGTGCTGGCGTGCCGGTTCTTCCCGATCTTCCCCGAGAAGGCGAAGGAGGCCGAGCCGGCTCGCGACGCCGTGCCGGCGCCGATCGGCGGCACCCCGGTGGCCGGCGCCGAGTCGGGTCCGTAGCTTTACCTGCTGCTGCGGCTGGAGTAAGTTGGGCCGGGTCGCACGCCCGGCCTGCGTCTTGTTGCGCAGCGCCCGGGCGCCGGGGGGACACGATGTGGCGCTGGCGCTCCGACTCGCTCACGTTCCGCCTGACCGGCACGGTGCTGGGAGCGCTCGTGGTCCTGCTGGGGCTGGCGGCCACGATCCAGGTCTCGCTCCAGGAGCGGTTCGCCCGCGGCTGCGCCTCGATCAACGGGCTGGCGCTCACCGAGACCTTGTACGGAGCGCTCCACACCTCGATGCTGGCCAACGACCGCGAAGGGATGCACGCCACGGTGCGGGCGATCGGCGAGAAGTCGCCGGCGGTCCAGGTGCGGGTGTTCAACAAGGAGGGCGAAATCGCTTTCTCTTCGCGCGCCGACGAGGTGGGCACGCGGCTGCCGCCGGGCTCGGAAGGCTGCGTGCAGTGTCATCGCGAAGGCCAGCCCACGGTGGCCACCGGTGACCTCACGCGGGCGTTCGTGCGCGACGGGCGGCAGGTGCTCGGCATCATCAAGCCGATCGTCAACGAGCCGTCGTGCACGTCGACCTGCCATGCCCACCCCCCGGAAAAGCGACTGCTGGGGATGCTCGACGTCACCCTCACGCTCGGCAAGGCCGCAGAGGCGCGCCGTCAGACCACTTGGCTCATGCTGGCCACCACGCTCGGCGCGCTCGTGCTCGTCGCCGGGGTCGTGCTGGTGGTGGTCCGCCGCGCCGTGCACGACCCAATCCGCGAGATCACGACCACTCTCGAGGCGCTCGGCGCCGGAGACTACGGCGCACGGGTGGGAGAGTCGTCGATCTCGGAGTTCAGGCAGCTCGGCAGCTCGCTCAACAGCATGGCGCACGAGCTGCAACAGGCGAACCAGCAGCTCGTCGAGTGGGCGCAGACGCTGGAGCGGCGAGTCGAGGAAAGGACGGCGGAACTCAGACAGGCGCAGGAGCAGGTCATCGCGATCGAGCGCATGGCCTCGCTCGGCAAGCTCGCGGCGGTCGTGGCGCACGAGATCAACAACCCGCTCGCCAGCGTTGTGACGTACTCCAAGCTGCTGGTTCGCCGGTTCCGTGCCGCCCCGGCGGGCGGCGACACCCGGGAGAACCTGGAAATCCTGGAGGCGATCGCCGCCGAGTCGGCGCGGTGTGGGGAAATCGTCTCCAACCTGCTGCTGTTCGCCCGCAAGTCCGGCACGCGCTTCGAGCCCACGGACCTCAACGAGCTGGCGCGGCGCTGCCTGTTTCTGCTCAAACACAAAATGGACCTCGCCCAGGTGCAGGCCCAGACGCAACTCGACGCCGAGCTGCCGCCGGTCGTCGTCGACCCGGCGCAAATCGAGCAGGCTCTCCTGGCGCTCGCCATCAACGCCATCGAGGCGATGCCCGGAGGGGGTACGCTTTCGGTGCGCACTCGGCCGCTGGAAGGGGGCGGGGCGGTCGTCGAAGTGGCCGACACGGGCGTGGGCATGGATGAGGAGGTCCGCAAGCAGATCTTCGAGCCGTTCTTCACCACCAAGGGCGAGGGTGAGGGGCGAGGCCTCGGGCTGGGCCTCGCGGTGGTGTACGGCATCGTCCACCGCCACGGCGGGGAGATCGAGGTGGCGAGCGAGCCCGCGCGCGGCACGACGTTCACGCTGAAGCTGCCGGGGCGAGGCGAGAGCGCGGAGGAAGGGCGATGAGCAGGTCGGTTCGGCTCCTGATCGTGGACGACGAGCAGCATGTGAGGACCTCGCTCGCCTGCTGGTTCCGGGAAGAAGGCTACGAGGTGGAGGTTGCCGCGAGCGGCAAGGAGGCCCTCGCCGCGCTGGCCCGCGGCGGCGCGCAGATCCTCCTCGTGGACATCAAGATGCCCGGCATGGATGGGCTCGAGCTGCAGCGGCGGGCACGCGAGCTGGCGCCCGACTGCACGATCATCATCATGACCGCCTACGCGTCGGTGGAGACTGCCGTGCAGGCGCTCAAGGAAGGCGCCTACGACTACATCGTCAAGCCGTTCGACCCTGAGCAGGTGTCGCGCCTGGTGGCGAAGGCCGCCGAGCGCTACACGCTGCTGGCCGAAAACCGGGCGCTCAAGGAGCGCCTGGCGGCAGCCGAGCCGCGGCTGGTCACTGCCGGTTCGCCGGCCATGGCAGCGGTGCTCGCGCTGGTGGATCAGGTGGCCCCGACCGAGACCTCGGTGCTCATCACGGGCGAGAGCGGGACCGGCAAGGAGCTGGTGGCGAGGCTCATCCATTCCAGGTCTGCGCGGCGTTTCGGGCCGTTCGTCGCGGTGAACTGCGGGGCGCTGGCCGAGGGGGTGCTGGAAAGCGAGCTGTTCGGGCACGAAAAGGGCGCGTTCACCGGGGCGGTCGGGAGGCGGCACGGCAAGCTCGAACTCGCTCACGAGGGCACGCTGTTTCTTGACGAGATCGGGGACGTCTCGCCGAAGCTCCAGGTCGACTTGCTGCGGGTATTGCAGGAGCGGACGATCACCCGGGTCGGCGGAGCGGCCACGATCCCGGTGGAGTTTCGCCTCGTGGCCGCCACCCATCGCGACCTCGAGGCCGAGGTCACAGCGGGGCGTTTCCGGCAGGACTTCTTCTATCGGGTCAACGTTTTTCGAATCGCCATCCCGCCCCTGCGGGAGCGGCCCGAGGACGTGCCGCTGCTGGCAGCCCACTTCCTGGAGCGGTTCGCGACGCAAATGTCGCGGCGCATCGAGGGGTTCGAAGAAGAGGCCATGGCGACGCTCGTCGCCTACCCGTGGCCGGGCAACGTGCGCGAACTCCAGAACGTCATCGAGCGTGCCGTCGTGCTCTGCCGCGAAGCCCGGATCGGAGTGGCGCACCTCCCGTTCACCGCTGCGCCGCCTCGCGACCTCTCGCTCGAGGCCGTGGAGGAGGCTCACATCCGGCGGGTGCTCGCGATGAGCGGCTTCAACGTCGCCCAGGCCGCCCGGCAACTCGAGGTGGACCGCGTGACGCTGTACAACAAGATCAAGAAGTACAACATCCAGCGGCCGTAGTGCATGCGGGTGAAGCTCTTGCTGGCCGGGGAGGCGCCGCCGGGGCTCGGGGCGAGCCTGCTGGCGGCCCTGCCTGCGCCGTTCGCCGGCGGCGCCGAGGAGCTGCTGGCGGTGGACATCCGGACCTGTACCGATCGGCGGCGGCGGCAGGTGGACGCCGCCTGTCTGCTGGCCGTGGTGCCGGAGCCGCCCGAGGGGTGGGCCCACCTTTGCATCGTGGGCTCCGACCTCTGTCTGCCGGCGGTGACCCACGTGTTCGGGCTGGCCGAGCTGGGCAGCCGGCGGGGCGTGGTCTCGTGGGCGCGGCTGCGCGAGGAGGACGAGCCGTGGACGCTGGGGCCGGTGACCCGGCGGCGGCTGCTGGTGGAGGCCGTCCACGAGCTGGGCCACGCTCTGGGCCTGCCGCACTGCGCTGTCCCCGATTGTGCCATGCACCGCTCGCTGTGGATCGAGAGTATCGATCTCAAGCTGCCGGCCTACTGTCCGTCGTGCCTGGCGGCGCTGGCGACCAAGGCGGCCGCGTCGAGCGCGCGCTTGACGGCTTGTGAAGCGACGCACACAATGAGCGGCGGGGGGAACGCCACATGAGGGTGGGCGGGAGCCGTGGGGTCTTCACTCAGCAGGTCGCGAGCGTGGCGCTCTGCCTCGTGGCTGCGGCCGCCAGCGCCGACGACAGTGCATGTTTCGAGTGTCACGGCTCGCCCGAGCAGGTGCGCGAGGCGGCGGCGGCCATGGAGCTTCAGCTTGACGAGGCCCGAGTCGGGAGGCTGGTGGTCGGGCCGATGCAGGCCGGGACGGTGCACGCTGGCGTGGCCTGCATCGATTGCCACGCCGGGGCGGAGGAGATCCCGCACCCCGCAGACCTCCTGCGCGGCAACCCGTGCGCGGCGTGCCACGAGGACGCGCTCGCGGCCGTCAACCGCAGCACCCACCGCGATCCGGCCGGGGGGGCGAGCTTGCGAGCCGGGTGCTGGGCGTGCCACGGCGCGCACGACGTGAGGCCGGCGAACGATCCCGATTCGAACATCCACCCCGCGCACGTGGCCGAACGGTGCCTCGGCTGCCATGCCAAGCGGGAGTACCTGCGCGGCGAACACGGGCGGGGCGTGCAGATCGGTGGCCTCGATTTCGCCGCGACTTGCGTTTCTTGCCACGGCGGTCACGACGTGCAGCCCCACCGGGCGAGCGACTCGCGGGTGGCGCGGCGCAACGTCTCCAAGACTTGCGGGCAGTGTCACGGCCGTGTGGAGCGGGCCTACCTCAAGAGCGTGCACGGTGCGGCGCTGGCCGAGCACGACAACCACGATGTCCCGACCTGCGTCGACTGCCACGCGGCGCACAACACGCAGTCGGCCGCCTCCAACCGCTTCCGCCTCGACTCGGCGCGAATGTGCGGGCGGTGCCACGGCGACAAGGCCATGATGCAGAAGTACGGGATCTCGACGGCGGTGTTCGAGACGTACGTGGCCGACTTCCACGGCACCACTGCCGAGCTGTTCCGGGCGACCTCGCCCGACCAGCCGCTCAACCAGGCGGTTTGCTACGACTGCCACGGATTCCACGACGTGGAGTCGACCCGCCGGATGGGTGACGAGCAAGTGAAGGAGCGCTTGCTCGTCCGCTGCCAGGCGTGCCACCCGGCAGCAACGCGGGACTTCCTTTCCGCCTGGACGAGCCACTACGAGCCGTCGCGCGACCGCTACCCCCTCATTTACTGGGTGCGGCTCTTTTACTGGTGGGTCATCCCGGGCACGGTGGGGTTCTTCCTCGCTTACATCGCCCTCGACGTGTGGGGGCGGCGCCGCCACCGGAGGGTGTCATGAACGAGGATCGCGGGATCCGCCGCTTCACGCGCCGCCACATCATTCACCACGCGATCATGCTCGTGTGCTTCGTCGGGCTGGTGGTGACCGGCATGCCCCAGCGCTACCCCGCCCAGAACTGGGCGAAGGCGGTCGTGCTGCTGTTCGGCGGCGTCGAGCGGGTGCGCTTCGTGCATCACTGGCTGGGAACGATCATGTCGTTCCAGCTCGTCTGGCATGTCCTCGAGGTGGTGTGGCTGGCGCTCGTGCGCCGGCTGCCTCTCGTCATGATGCCGGGGCTGGCGGACGTCAGGCACTTCTGGCAGCAGATCCGTTTCAACCTCGGGTTGGCCTCGACACCGCCGCGCATGGGGCGCTACACCTTTGCCGAGAAGCTCGAATACCTCGCTCTCATCTGGGGCACGGTCCTGATGGTGGCGACGGGGTTGCTGCTGCTGTATCCGGTCCGCTTCTCGCAGCTCGTTGGCGGCGAGGCGATCCTGGCGGCCAAGGCCGCGCACGGCGGCGAGGCGCTGCTGGCGTTCCTCTCGATCATCACCTGGCACGCCTACTTCGTGCACCTGCGGCACTGGAACACGTCCATCTTCACCGGCCGCCTCGAGGAAAGGGTGTACGCCGAGGAGCACGCCCTCGAGCTGCGCGACATCCGCCGGGGCGAGGCTCCCACACCCGCCCCGCTCGTGGCGTGGCGCGTCGCCGTCTTTTCCGTGACTGCCTTGCTGGTCGTCGGGGGCACCGCCGCCATCCTGGCGTGGATCGGCGCGATGCAGGTCGCCATAGCGACCGTCACCGGGGGATAGCGCCCTTCTTGCCTGCTGGCGGCTGGCCCGGTGCGTGCATGTAGAGTTTGTGGGGGCGGGCGCTGCCGCAGGTTCCCGTCAAAGTCGCGGGGGTCTGGGGAGTGGGAGGGTTCGGGTATGTGAGGGGGTGGCAGTCTGGCGGGTCTTTGTGGGTGGAGAGGGTGGAATTGGGGGTGAGCAGGCAGAGCTTGGCCCCAGACGCGGAGCAGGACGCGAGGCAGGGGACGGGTTACAGGCCGATGGCGGCGAGGGCGAGATGGGAGCGGCGGGCGAAGCGGCGCTGACCCTGTGGTGTTGAGGTGTGTCCGAGCCGGCGGAGGATGGCGATGGCGAGG